>Ga0116229_10013815_pt1 | contig 11345 bp, 8 predicted proteins | sample S1TSphgellanicum_3_FD_87313 | JGI IMG/M metagenome (GOLD analysis project Ga0116229, IMG submission 87313) | Host-associated microbial communities from peat moss isolated from Minnesota, USA - S1T2_Fc - Sphagnum magellanicum MG | ecosystem: Host-associated > Plants > Peat moss > Unclassified... | reverse complement strand
TGCGCCGGGCGGGTGTGGCGGGTTGACCACGGGCGACAAATCCAGCGCATTGCCGCGCAGCGTGATCATCCAAGGGGCTTTGGGGTTGGCGGGCGGCACGATCCGTCCTGAACCCTCGGTATTGCCGATCTGGACATAAGTGAGATCGATCGCATTGCCGGTTGTGGTGGTTTCCACATCCAGGCCCGGCGCATGGGCATCGATGCTGTCGATCCGCTGGATTCCGGCGAAGTTGCTGCCGTCGATGCTGGCGGCGAAGCCGAAGCTGCCCGGTTTGCCGGCTGGCTTGGTCCAGCCGAAGACCGGCACCGCCAAGGCGGCGCCGGTCAGATCCGCGCTCACCAGCACCTTGCCGCTGCCCGCGGTTCGGGTCGCGACATGCACCTTGACCGGCATGTCGCCCTGAACGAAGCCGCCGCTATCCCAGCCGAATTGCTTCAGGCTGGTGGCGTTGAGGGTGGTTTTCATGTCGAAAATCACCGTCCCGCCGCCGCCATTCGCGCCGCTGAATTGCACCGCCGATGCCAGGTGCGCCGGCTCGCCGAACAGCGACGCCTCGCCCTTGACGCTCAAATTCTGCAAGCTGGCGTCCACGCTCAGCGCGCCATTTCGCAACGTCACCCCCGGCAGCGGCAGCGGCAGGGTGACGTTTTTCAGCACCGTCGCGACCTTCATCTTCACATCTGCAACCGAGGCGACTTGCTGCAAAGGCAGCGTCACCTGCACCGTGCCGGTCATGTCGCCGGTGGCGGCCGGGATCGGCGGCGGTACGGTTTTCATCAAGCCGAGGCCCTGGCCGTTCAGGACCGCGAATGCATCCTGCACCGTGCCGCTGACCGGGATGCTCAGGCTGGCAAGCTGCTTGGGTTTGGAAACGCCGGCGATGTGCATCTTACCATTGGTGACGGTGATGCCGCCAAGATGACCGGTCGCGGCGGTGATATCGATGTCATCCAGGTCGGTCAGGGCAAATTTGCCATTCAGCCCGGTCAGCGGTTGCACGCCGGCCATCCAGATCAGCGTCGCGTTATCGGCATTGAAGCCGCCGGCCGCACTGTCGAGATGGATGGTTGCGAGATGCGGCGGGGCGGACAGGCCCAAGGTGAAACGCGCATCCTCGGCGGTGCCGGAAGTGATATTCTGCATCACCCAGTCGCGGGTCACCGGCACCATTTGCTCCGGCCAGTAATGCTGCAGGTCGGCCGCCTGCACCGCCGCGGCGCTCAACGTGACCGTGCCGTGCCAGGTGCTACTTTTATGCGCGCTGGCGGCGAGCAGCAGCACCGGCGCGCTATGGCCGAAAGGCGTCAAGGTCAGTGCCGCATGGTCGAGCCGGATATCCGTGGGCGTGATGGAGAGCAGGAATTTGCCGCTGTCCAGGGGTTCGTCATATCCCGGCGGCCCGAGCTGGCCGGCGCCGAGCGTGACCCATAAATCGGCACTTGCCAGGGTAAAGCCGGCGGCGAGCCGGATGCCGGCCAGCAGCGATACCGGAACATTCGATCCCATCACATGGGCGTTCTGGCTGCTGACATAAATCGGGGTCTGGTGCGCGAACAAGGCGCCCAGCGAAAAAGCCAGCTGGGCCTGCGGCAGGCTCGCAAGCAATGCGCCGCCGGTATTGGTGACGGTGATATCGTCAAGCTGCAGGAATAACGGCGCCCGGCTGCCGCTTTTGAACCCGGCCCAGGCGAGCTGCGCCTGCCCAATATGAATTTCCACATCCTCGCCGGACACCGCATTTGCCAGGCGGCTGGCGGCCCAGGGGATTTCCAGATCCCCGAGCGAAAGCCGGTAGGCCAGCGCGCCCAGCGCCAGCGTGGCGAGCAGAAATACCGTCATGACCAGCATTCCGGCCGCGTGGATGACCGCCACCGCCGCGCGCCCGGCTTGACCTGCGACCCGCTTCATCCTGTTTTGTGCCGCTTATGCTGAAACGCCGAGCCGCGATGGAAGAACCGGTTTGCTGGCCGAAGCCCGCGGACGCGCCCGCGGCGGAACGGCTGATTGCCGCCTTCGCGAAATTGGGCAAGGCCCAGAAGCGGTTCACCAAGACGGCGCAAGGCGCTGCCCTGTTGGCAGCACTTGGCGGCAACGCGCCCTTTCTGGCCGATGCGGCGCAGTCGGAATCCGGCACGCTGCTGGAGGCGGTGGCGCAGGGGCCCGGCCAGGCGTTCGAGGCCGTGCTGGACGGGTTGCGGCAGCTGCCGCCGCCGGCCACGCGGCAGAGCCTGACGCGTTGCCTGCGGCAGGCGAAGTGCCGCGCCGCGCTGACCATCGCCATTGCCGATATCGGCGGCCTGTGGGGCCTGCGGGAGGTGACGGCAGCACTCTCCGCCTTGGCGGAGGCAGCGCTCAGTGCCGCCATCGCCTTTCTGCTGCGGGAGCTGCACGCGCGCCAGCTCATCAAATTGCCCGACCCAGCGCATCCCGAGCTCGATTGCGGGTTTGTCGCGCTGGCGATGGGCAAGCTTGGCGCGCGCGAACTGAACTATTCCTCGGATATCGACCTCGTCCTGCTTTATGACCCGGAGAATCCCGTTTATCCGGCGGAAGCGCAACCCATCATGGCGCGATTGGCGCGCGAGCTGGTGAGTCTGCTCAGCCATCGCGACGAACACGGCTATGTTTTCCGGGTCGATCTGCGGCTGCGGCCGAATCCGGGGGCGACGCCCGCCGTCGTCTCCTTGCCGGCGGCGCTCAGCTATTATGAAAGCCAGGGCCGCACCTGGGAGCGCGCGGCCTTTTCCAAGGCGCGGCCGGTGGCCGGCGATCTGGCCTTGGGCAAGAAATTCTTGCTCGCCATTCGGCCCTTCATCTGGCGCCGGCATCTCGATTTTGCGGCGATTGCCGAGATCAACGACATGAAATGGCAGATCGATCTGCAGCAGCATCCCGGCGAGCGGGAGCGGCGCAGCAAGCCGCGTCTGCCCGGGCATGACGTGAAACTGGGCCGCGGCGGCATTCGCGAAATCGAATTCATTGTGCAGACCCTCAGCCTGGTCTGGGGCGGGCAGGATATCAGCCTGCGCATTCCGGCGACGCTCGACGCGTTGCCGGCCTTGGTCAAGGCGCGGCATCTGCCGGCGCCGGCGGGGCGGGCCTTGGCGGCCGATTACGAAAAACTCCGCCGGGTGGAGCACCGGCTGCAGATGGTCGCGGACCGGCAGACCCATACTTTGCCCGATAGCGAGGCGGGTTTGCGGAATTTCGCCATTTTCCTCAACGAACCGGATTTTTTGAAAACCTTCCCAAAACTGCTGGAGCGGGTGCATGCGCATTTCGCCGCCTTTTTCGATGCCGGGCCGCCGCCGCAGGCCGATCTCAATCCCGGGACCACCGGGCATCCGCCCGAAGGCTTCGCCACCCGCCTGAAAGCCATGGGGTTCAACGATGTGCAGCATGTGGCGGAGCGGTTGCGCGCCTGGGCCAATGGCGAGGTTCCGGCCTTGCGGTCGGAACGCGCGCAGGGGCTGCTGGAGGCGCTGCGCCCGGCCTTGCTGGCAGCCTTGGCCCGGCAAGCCGAGCCGGACCGCGCCTTCATCCGCTTCGATACGCTGATCTCGCGCCAGCGCGCCGGGATTCAGCTGCTCTCGCTGTTTCAGCACAACCCCGCTTTGCTCGACCGGCTGGCGGCGGTGCTGGGGGCCGCACCTGCCATGGCGGAGCATCTGGCGCAGGACGCGCAGGCGTTGGAGGCGCTGCTGAATCCGGCCGCCCGCTTTGCCGCCCCCCAACCCGTCCTGCTCCGCCAGCTGCGCGAGGCGCAGGACCTGGAAGAGGTGGTGAGCATCACCCGGCGCTTTGTCCGGCGGGAGGAGTTTCACCTCTCGGTCGCAACGCTGGAGCAGTGGATCGATGCCGATGCGGCCGGCCGGCTGCGCAGCAATCTGGCGGCGGCGGCGATCGCGGCTTTATTGCCGCGCGTCATCGGCCAGCATGAAAAGCGCTATGGCCGCATCAAGGGCATGAAATTCGGTGTGCTGGCGCTCGGCAAGGCCGGCGGGCGGGAGATGCTGGCGGGCTCGGATCTGGATCTGATGCTGATCTATGATCATGCGCCGGCGGATAGCGCGCCCACGCCATATTTCGTGCGCCTGGCGCATGCGCTGACCGGGGCGATGACCGCGCAGGGGCCGGAAGGCCCGATGTACAAGATCGACATGCGGCTGCGGCCTTCCGGCAATGCCGGGCCGGTCGCGGTCTCGCTGGCTTCGTTCCGGCGCTATCATGCCGCCGAATCCTGGACCTGGGAGCGGCTGGCGCTCACCCGCGCCAGCGTGCTGGCCAGCACGGCTGGTTTTGCCACCATCTTGCAGGCGGAGATCTGCGCGGCACTCTCCCGCCCGCAGCCGGCGGCCGCGATTCGCGGCGATACCGCCGTCATGCTTGCCAAGGTCAATGCGGAAATCACCCCGGCCGGGCCGTGGGATGTGAAATACCGCACCGGCGGGATGATGGAGCTCGCCTTCATTGCCGAGGCGCTGCAGCTGATCCACGGCCAGAGCAACCCGGCCTTGTTTCGCGCCAATACGGCGGAGGCGCTGCGCGGCTTGCAGCGCGCCGGCCATCTCAGCCGGCAAGATGGCGACATCCTGCTCGCCGCCGATTTTCTATGGCGCACCATCCAGGGCATCGATCGCATCACCGGCCTCCGCGATCAGGTTTTCGATCCGCCGCCGGCGATGCTGGCGCCGTTGCTGCGGGCGACGCGCATGCAGGATCTGACGGAGCTGCGGGCGGCCATGGCGCAACACGGCGATGATGTGCATGATTGCTTCAAGCGTTTGATCGCAACCTGACACCTGAAGGAGACTCATTCCATGAGCATCGAGCTTGGCGCACCCGCCCCGGATTTTTCACTGCCCGCCTCGGGCGGACGAACCGTTTCCTTGTCGGCGTTAAAGGGCAAGCCGTTCGTGCTGTATTTCTATCCCCGCGCCGACACGCCGGGCTGCACCAAGGAAGCCTGCGCCTTTGAGGAAGCCTTGCCGCAGCTCGGCAAAATCGGGGTGACGGTGATCGGTGTTTCCAAGGACAAGATGAAGCCGATCGAAAATTTCGCCGCCAAATACAACCTCACCTTTCCGCTCGCCTCCGACCCGGACGCCAAGACCATCGAGGCCTACGGGGCCTGGCAGGAAAAATCGATGTACGGCAAAAAATATATGGGCATCGAACGCTCGACGGTGCTGGTCGACAAGGCCGGCAAAATTGCCCAAATCTGGCCGAAGGTCAAAGTCGAGGGCCATGCCGCGGAGGTTTTGGCCGCGGTGAAGGCGCTGAAATAGCGCCGCGCGCTGGCTGACACCCAGGCGGCGCCGCAAGCGCGCCTGGAGGATCGGCCAAGTGCGATCCGACTCCCGAACTATCTGCCCGCCGAATCCAGGGCTTCGATCGCCTCCGAGTCCAGTTGCAACCGCGTTGCTTGCACCAGCTCATCCAGTTGCTCCAGGCTGGTCGCGCTGGCGATCGGCGCGGTGATGCTGGGGCGGGCGATCAGCCAGGCGATGGCGAGCTGCGCCGGGGTGGCATTCAATCGTTCCGCCTGGGCGTGCAACGCAGCCACCACCGCGAAACCCTGCGGATTGGCATATCGTTGCACGGCGGCGGAACGTTGTATCTTGGAAAGATCGCTATCCGGCCGGTATTTGCCGGTCAGGAATCCGGCCGCCAGGCTGTAATAATTGATCACGCCGATATTCTGGGAAAGGCAGAGCTGTTCAAGCTCGCCTTCGAACGCGTCGCGCTTCGCCAGGTTGTAAAGCGGCTGCAACGACTCGAAGCGCGGCAGGCCGAGCTTGCGGCTCACCTCCAGCGCCTGCGCCAGGCGGGAAGCGCTGTAATTGGAGGCGCCGATCACCCGCGCTTTGCCCTGTTGCACCAGCTGCGCAAAGGCTTCCAGGGTTTCTTCCAGCGGCGTCGCCTCGTCATCACGATGCGCCTGGTAGAGATCGATATAATCGGTCTGCAGCCGAACCAGGGAATCCTCCACGGCCGAGACGATATGCGCCTTCGACAGGCCCTGGCCCTTTATTGGCCCCATATCGAGGCCGCATTTCGAGGCGATGACGACCTTGTCGCGACCGCCGCGCTGCTTCAGCCAGACGCCGATGATGGCTTCCGATTCGCCGCCCGCATGGGCGGGAACCCAGCGCGAATACGCATCCGCCGTGTCGATCGCGTTCAGCCCCGCATCCAGCAGCGCATCCAGCAACCGGAACGAGGTGACAGGGTCCGCGGTCCAGCCGAACACATTGCCGCCGAACATGATCGGCGGCAGCATCAGCGCGGAATTGCCGAGCGGCTTTTTATTCAATGGCCGAAACCTTCTAGGATGATCTTGCCGCGCACCGTGCCGGATTCGATCGCGGCATGGGCGCGTTTGAGATTGGCGGCGTTGATGCTGCCGTAATGCTCGGTCATGGTGGTGCGCAGCACGCCGGTATCGACCAGATGCGCGATCGCCTCCAGGGTCCGATGCTGGGCGCTCATCGTGCGGGTCTTGCGGATGCCGCGGGCGAACACGTATTCGAAATGAATCGAAGCGCATTTTTCCCATAACGCCGAAACATTCAGCGGCGCGCCGCGTTCCAGAATGCCGATCGATCCATCCGCAGACAATAGTTTTGTCATTTGCGTCCAATGCGACTGTTCATGGGTGACGCAGAAGATATAGTCGGGCGCTTCCAGCCCCAGGCTCTGGATCTGCGCCGCCATGTCCTGGGTGTGATCGATGACGTGATGCGCGCCGAGCGATTTGCACCAGTCTACCGTTTCCGGCCGCGATGCGGTGGCGATCACGGTGAGGTCGGTCAGTTCCGCGGCAAGCTGGATGGCGATGGAGCCGACGCCGCCGGCGCCGCCGACGATCAGCAGATTGCCGGTGGTCGACTGATCGCGGGGAATTTTGAAACGTTCGAACAACATTTCCCAGGCGGTCAGCCCGGTCAACGGCAATGCCGCCGCCTGTGCGAAAGACAGGCTTTTGGGCTTGCGGCCGGCGATGCGCTCATCCACCAGATGGAATTCCGCATTGGCGCCGGGCCGGGTCGGAACGCCGGCGTAATAGACCTCATCGCCGATGCCGAAATTGCGGACATCCGAGCCGACGCCGCGGACGATGCCGGCGGCATCGAAACCCAGCACGCGCGGGGTGCCGAGCGGATCGTCGAAGCGGCGCAGTTTGACATCGACGGGATTGACCGAAACCGCTTTCACTTCCACCAGCAGATCATGATGCCGTGGTTCGGGCGCCGGCAGGTCGATGTCAATCAGGGCGTCTTCGGCGGTGATCGGCCGGGAATGCGCGAATGCAACGGCTCTCATGGTTACCCCTTTTTAGGATGTGACGTTCAGGCGGGCGAAGCTCAGCCAGGCTGGCCGGATACAGGCGAGTAAATCAGACATGCTGAATAAGACATAGGCACTACCCTATCCGCAATAATGCTTGGCCATTGGTGCCCAGCCATGCGGTGGCGGCAGCCCTGTGCGGGGTCAGAGATTCCGTGAGCGCCCAGAAATTGCGGCCATGGTTCATATGCCGCAGATGCGCCACCTCATGCCCCACCACATAGTCCTGCACGAATTCCGGGGCGAGGATCAGCCGCCAGCAAAAGGCCAGCGTGCCGTCCGGCGCGCAGGAGCCCCAGCGGGTCTTGGTGTCCTTCACCCGCACGCATCTGGGCGACAGGCCGGCGGTCTGGGCTTTTTCCGCGGCAAAGGCGGTCAGGCGGGTTCGGGCCAGCCGGCGCAGATGGTCGCTGACCCGGCGCGCCAGGAATTCCGGGGCGCCGGTGACCCGAATCTCCCCGTCCTCGATCCAGGCGCCGCCATGCCCGCGCGTCACCGGCACGATGACATGCGGCTTGCCGCTGACCGGCACGACGGCGCCCGGGGCGAACGGGATTGCGGTGGGCAGCTCCGCGAGCCGCCGTGCCACCCAATCCTCATGCGTCTGCAGCAGTGAAATCCCGGCCCGGCGGGAGGCGCGGGGCGGCAACGTGATGACCACACCGCCTTGCGCGGCATCGATCCGCAGCGAGATTTTGCGGGCTCTGGCGCTGCGGCGAAATTCCACCCGCGCCAGCGCGCCTTGCACGGGCAGCAGTTCGGTGGACATCGCCGGCATCATTTGCCGGCGGTCCTAAGCCGTTTCGGGGTCTGCCCCGGCCATTCGACGATATGATGTTCGAGCGGCCCGGCATCGCGTTCGCTCAGCGCCCGGCCGTTGATCGCGGCACCGGCCTTGCGCACGCTATCCGGGGTGCCGCTGATCAGCGGGTGCCAGGGATACAGGTCCTTGCCCTCCGAGAGCAGCCGGTAGGCGCAGCTGGGCGGCAGCCAATCGACCTTTTTCAGCTTGGCGGGGGTCAGCTGCACGCAGTCGGGCACGCGGGCGCGGCGGTTCGCATAGTCCGAGCATTGGCAGGTTTTCAAATCCAGCAGCCGGCAGGCGACATTGGTGAAAGTGATTTCATCGGTATCGTCGTCGCGCAATTTATGCAGGCAGCAGCGGCCGCACCCGTCACAGAGCGATTCCCACTCCTTCCGGCTCATCGCGGAAAGCGGCTTTTCCCGCCAGAATGCTGCAGACTCCGACATGCGGCTTTCATATACCGCTCCAGCGCTGGAACGGAAGCATCAAACGATTTCGGACAGAAATTTGTCCAAACCCGGCTCGTCCGGCCAGAACAGCCTGACCTGCAGCACGGCGGTCAGCAATGCCAATGCGGGGGGTAGTTTTACGAAATCCTTTGCGGTGGTGAGCAACCCTGCATCCAGCCTGGCCGCCATTTCGATCAGGCGGTCGGCATCGGCCGCCGTATAGAAATGATGGTCCGGGAACGGAACGGTCGCCACCAGCCGCGCGCCCAGGCCGCGCGCCGAGTCGAAGAATTTTTCGGGCCGGCCGATGCCGGCGAAAGCCAGCGTTCTGGCACCGGCGACCGGCCGGTCGGTTGCGGCCTCCAGCCTGGCCCGCAGCACCGGCAAGGATGGCGGCAGGGCGGCCAGCGCATCGGTCTGATCGGCGCCGATCAGCACCGCGGCACGGCAGCGCGACGCCGCGGCGGCGATGGGCTCCCGCAACGGTCCCGCCGGCAAAAGATGCCGGTTGCCGAACCCGTAGCCGCCATCGATGACCAGCAGCGCTGCGGTTTTGCGCAGCGACGGGTTTTGCAGCCCGTCATCCATCACGATGCCGGTCGCACCCTCGGCCAGCGCCAAACGCGCCCCCGCCGCCCGGTCCCGCGCCACGATGGTGGGTGCCGCGGCGGCCAGCAGCAACGCCTCATCCCCGACATCGCGGGCGCTATGGGCCGGGGTGACGCGGATGGGTCCGGCCAGCTGGCCCTTATAGCCGCGGGTCAGCGCGAAGGGGCGGCCGGGCAGGCGCGCCAGCAGGTCGAGCGCCAGGATGGTCTTTCCGGAACCGCCGACGCTGGCATTGCCGATGCAGATCACCGGTATTCCGGCCGTGAAGCCGGGTTTCGCCACGCGCCGGGCGGTCAGATAGCGGGTCGCCTCGCCGAGCGGCGCCAATAGCCCCGCCAGCCGGCCTGGCCTGCGCCAGAATTCGGGGGTTTTCACGCGGCGGTTTCCAGAATCAGCGCCGCCAAGCGTGCCGGCAAGGCCTGCAAGCCATCGAAGGCCTGCAACGCCCTGGCGCCTGTTTCGGCCGCTGCCAGCGGGTCTTCCAGCCAGTGCCGCACCGCCGCCGCAAGCGTCGCCGCATCGGCCACTGCCACGATTGCGCCTGCCGCCTGCAGCCTTTGCACCTGTTCGGTGATTTCGCGGGTGAAGGGGCCGGTCAGCACCGCAGTCCCCAGCCGCGCCGGCTCGGTGATGTTATGGCCGCCGATATCCACCAGCGAGCCGCCCACCAGGGCACAGGGGCAAAGCCGATAGAACAGCCCGAGCTCGCCCAGCGTATCGGCAATGTAAATGCCGGGCGCCGGCGGTTGCCCGAGGCTGCGCCTTGCGACCGGCAGGCCGGTGCAAAGTGCCGCCACGTCAGCGCCGCGGGCCGGATGCCGGGGGGCGATCACGGTGATCAGGCCCGGAAATTGCGCCGCCAGCAGCCGATGCGCGGCGATGACGATTTCTTCCTCTCCCGGATGGGTGCTGGCCGCCAGCCAGTGCGGACCGGACATGGCCTGGCGCATCGCCTTCAATGCGATTTCGTCGACCGGCAGCAAGGGGGCGGCGAATTTCAGATTGCCCCATTTCAACACCGGTTTCGCGCCCAAGGCCGTCAGATATTCCGCGTCCCGCGCCGATTGCGCGTGCACGGCCGTAAAGCCGCCCAAGATGCGGCGGGCGAAGCCAGGCGCGCGGCGCCAGCGCGCGGCACTGCGCGCCGACATGCTGGCATTGACCAGCACCCTGGGGATCCGCCGCGCATCCAGCGCCATCAACATCGCCGGCCAGAGTTCGCTTTCCACGAACACCGCGCCATCCGGCCGCCAATGCGCCAGGAATCGCCGCACCCAGGCCGGCACGTCCAGCGGCACAAACTGGTGCTGGGCAAAGCTTGGCAGTCGCTCCGCCGCCAGGCTGGCGGAGGTGACCGTGCCGGTGGTCAGCAATACGCTCGCCTTGCCCTCCAGCGCCGCGATGACCGGCAATAGCGAGAGGGTCTCACCCACGCTGGCGGCGTGAAACCAGATCAGCCGGCCCTGCGGGCGGTTGAGGCTCGGTATCCCGAACCGTTCCTTGACCCGCGCCGGCACTTCCTTGCCGCGCTTGATCCGGCGCGCCAGCATGCGCCGCAAAAATGGCGAAGCCAGGCTGGCGAAGCCGCGATAGGCGGCCGAGATGATCATCGCAGCGCCTCGGCGCGCTGCATGGCCGTGTTCAGCGCCGCCTCGATCTCCGGCAGCGTCGCCTCCCAGCCTTGCCGGGGCACCGCGATCATCTTGCCGCAGACCAGCCGGCCGCGGCCGAATGGCAAAGCCAGGCGCATCCGGTCCCAGGAATCGACGGTGATCGCCCATTTCGTCCAGGCCGCGGCCGGCAGCACCGGGGCGCCGGTAAGGGCGGCCAGCTGCGCCAGCCCGGCCGCCGCGACCCGCCTTGGGCCGCGCGGCCCATCCGGGGTCAGCCCCACATCCGCCCCCGCGCGCATCGCCGCCAGCAAATTCCGCAACCCGGCAGCGCCGCCGCGCGAGGAGGAGCCGAGCACCAGGCCGATGCCGAAATACCCCACCGCATTGCCGATCAGCCTGCCATCGCGATGCGCACTGGCCAGCGCCACCCCTGGCTTCACCCGGCCATGCAGCCTGCCCTGCCGGAACAGAATCGGGATCGTGGCGGGCAGGCTTTCATGCCAGAACGCCACGATG
>Ga0116229_10013813_pt1 | contig 11345 bp, 12 predicted proteins | sample S1TSphgellanicum_3_FD_87313 | JGI IMG/M metagenome (GOLD analysis project Ga0116229, IMG submission 87313) | Host-associated microbial communities from peat moss isolated from Minnesota, USA - S1T2_Fc - Sphagnum magellanicum MG | ecosystem: Host-associated > Plants > Peat moss > Unclassified... | reverse complement strand
TCCTTGACGTCGGTGTCGACGCGGCCGATGTCGAGCAGCGGTCTCTTGCCGCGCGCCGCCGCCAGAAACCAGCTTTCCACCGTCGGGAAGAAGACGAGATACTGCGAGATCGTGTCGGCGAGCGGCGTCAGCACGTGCCGCGGGGTCGACGGCGGCAGCGGCACGCGATGCAACGCAGCCACGGGTCGCACCGCCGCCGAGCTGTCGGGACGGACGATCACGGAGTCGGAATCATTGACCCCGCGCTCGACAGCGCTGTCTGCGGGGGCGGTGTCGCGGCGCGCGTCGGCGGCGACGAGCGAATCATTGGCGACCGTGTCGACGTGGACGCGCGGCGCCCGGGGCGGTGGCGGGGCAGTGCGGGAGCACGCGGGGATGCCGGTGGCCAGCAGCAGCGCGGCCGCGAGCCGCCGCCCTGGTGCCGTCGATGGTGCCTTCAATCGCATAGGTGCTGAGGAATATGGCGGACGTTCCCGCGGCCGGCGCCGCGACCGCTGGCTCCGGCGCGGCGTATCTCATCGATGACGACGCGGGCGAAGCCTATCAGCTGGGCAGCGCCACGCTGCAGATCGGCCGCGATCCGGTGAGTCATCTGATCGTGCTCGATCCCGCGGTCTCGCGCTTCCACGCCGAGGTCCGCCCGACGCGCGCCGGCTACAGCGTCGTCTCGATGGGCGCGACCGGCACTCGGCTCAACGGCGAGGCGCTGACCGCGCCGCGGCCGCTCGCGGAAGGGGACCGCCTCGCCATCGGCTCGACGACGGTGCGGTTCACCCGGCAGCGACCGGCGGCCGACGTCGTCGTCGTGCCGCCCCCCGAGAGCGATGGCGACCACGTCCCGCGCGTCTCGGACCCCGGCGCCCTCACCCGCCAGGCGACGCGCCTCCAGCGCGCCGTCGACCCGTCGAGCGGGCCGAGCGGGCCCGGCACGCCGCGGTCGGCGCGCTCCCCATCGCGCTCGCTCGCGCGCGCACCATCGCCGTCCCGCTGGCGCGCCCCCGCGCTCCTCGCCGTCGGCGCGGTCGTCGGCCTCGTGCTGATCGCGGCGATCGTCCTGCTCGCTCGCCGCTAGGACGCGCGCGCACTCGACGGACCCCGGGGCGCAACACGGCCCGCGCCGCCCGCCAGGAGCGGCGGCTCGACCCGCGACAAGTCAGTTGATCGAGTCGGCCGGGATCTGCACGACCGCGCGCGGCGGCCGACGGTGCCGCGCAATCGCCGCATCGTGGGCGCCGAAAAACGCCATCACCACGAGGATGATCGCCACGCCGATCGAGATCACGATCGTCGCCCCGTGCGTGACCTTGCGCCGCACGACGCGCGTCTGCTCCTCGCGGATCTCGATCCGCCCCATGAACGTCGTCTGCGCGTTGAGCGACCGCGGCTCGGCGGGCGGACGGCGCACGGGGGCGGTACCGAGCGTGGCGCTCGGGCGCGTCGTCGTGAACCGCAGCACGCTGTTGCCGACCGCCAGTTCGTCCCCCTCGAGCAGCAGCGCCGGCTCGACGAGGCGTTCCCCGTTCAACGAGACGACGGCAGCCCCGACGGCTGCGGCATGATAGCCGCCGCCCTCACGGTCGATCGTCGCATGGTGGCGCGAGACATCGGGCTGGTCGAGCAGGATCGTGCTCGAGATGTCGCGCCCGATCGTCGTGTGGTCGACGAGCGTGAAGACGCGGCCGCGCCGCGTGTCCCGGAGGTACGCCCCCGGCGCCGACGCATCGGGCAGCTGGCGATACCGGAACTCGGCCGTCCCCATCCGCACGACGTCCCCGAACTGCAGGACCCCCTTCCCATCCGGCAGCTCGACGCCATTGAGCACGATCACCGCGCCCGCCGTCGCCGCGACGATCCGCGCCCGTCCCCCGCCCTCGGGCGAGAGGATCGCATGTAACGGTTCGAGCCCGCGCCCCAGCACCCGCCAGCCGGCCTCGGGGGCGCAGCCCACGGTCAGCACACCCGGGCCCACCGGGCGCGTGCGACCCTCGAACTCGACGAACGGCATCGTATTACACCGACGATCGGCCCGGACGAACGGTTCATGCAATCGCCACGCACCGGCTCGGCCCTTCGACGAAGTTGCGCTGTCGCAAGGAGATAGATGCTGGCGACCGAAATTGACAATGCCGACAATTCTACTTAGGATTCGGGTCCGCCATCCCCTTCAGCGTCGGAGTTCGGCATGAGTTCGTCGATCGACTCGTTCGTCAATCGCGAGTACCAGTACGGCTTCGTGACCGAGATCGAGGAAGACACGATCCCGCGCGGCCTGAGCGAGGACGTCGTGCGACTGATCTCGGCGAAGAAACGCGAGCCGGCGTTTCTGCTCGAATGGCGCCTCAAGGCCTACCGCCGCTGGCTCACGATGCGCGAGCCGCACTGGGCCAACGTCCGGTACCCGGCGATCGACTACCAGGGGATCAGCTACTTCTCGGCGCCGAAGAAGACGCCCCAGCTGGGCAGCCTCGACGAGGTCGACCCGGAGCTCCGCCGCACCTACGAGAAGCTGGGGATCTCGCTCACCGAGCAGAAGTTCCTGAGCGGGGTCGCCGTCGACGCGATCTTCGACAGCGTCTCCGTCGGCACGACGATGAAGAAGGAGCTGGGCGAACTCGGGATCATCTTCTGCTCGTTCGGCGAAGCCGTCCAGGAGCACCCGGCCCTCGTCGAGCAGTACCTCGGCTCGGTCGTCCCCTACAGCGACAACTTCTTCGCCGCCCTCAACTCCGCCGTCTTCAGCGACGGGTCGTTCTGCTACATCCCGAGGGGCGTGCGCTGCCCGATGGAGCTCTCCACCTACTTCCGCATCAACGCCGCCAACACCGGCCAGTTCGAGCGGACGCTGATCGTCGCCGACGAGGGGTCGTACGTCAGCTACCTCGAGGGCTGCACCGCGCCGAAGCGCGACGAAAACCAGCTGCACGCCGCCGTCGTCGAGCTGATCGCGCTCGATGACGCGCAGATCAAGTACTCGACCGTGCAGAACTGGTATGCCGGCGACACCGAGGGGAAGGGCGGGATCTACAACTTCGTGACGAAGCGCGGGAAGGCCGCCGGCACACGCTCCAAGATCTCGTGGACCCAGGTCGAGACGGGCTCGGCGATCACGTGGAAGTACCCGAGCGTCATCCTGCAGGGCGACCACTCGACGGGCGAGTTCTACTCCGTCGCCGTCGTCAACAACCACCAGCAGGCCGACACCGGCACGAAGATGATCCACATTGGCCGCGACACGAAGAGCACGATCGTCTCCAAGGGGATCTCGGCCGGTCAGGGCAACAACAGCTACCGCGGTCAGGTGAAGATCCTGCCGCGCGCCGAGCGCGCCCGCAACTACACGCAGTGCGACTCGATGCTCGTCGGCAACCGCTGCGGCGCGCACACGTTCCCGTACATCGAGGTCGGCAACGCCACGGCGACGCTCGAGCACGAGGCGTCGACTTCGAAGATCGGCGAGGACCAGATCTTCTACTGCAAGCAGCGCGGCGTCAGCGCCGAGGACGCGGTCTCGATGATCGTCAGCGGGTTCTGCAAGGATGTCTTTCAGCAACTGCCGATGGAGTTCGCGCTCGAGGCGCAGCAGCTCCTGGGCATTACTCTCGAGGGGAGCGTCGGGTGACCCTGCTCGTTATTCGTGACCTTCGTGCCACCGTCGCCGACCAGGAGATCCTGAAGGGGATCTCCCTCACGATCCGCGCCGGCGAGGTCCACGCCATCATGGGGCCCAACGGCTCCGGCAAGAGCACGCTCGCCCAGGTGCTCGCCGGCCACCCGGCCTACACCGTCACCGGCGGCTCGATCACCTACGACGGCGAGGACCTGCTCGAGCTCGACCCCGAGGAACGCGCCCAGAAGGGGGTCTTCCTCGCCTTCCAGTACCCGGTCGAGATCCCCGGCGTCTCCAACGCCTACTTCCTGCGCGCCGCCTACAACGCCGTGCGCAAGTCGCGGGGCGAGCCCGAGGCCGACCCGCTCGAGTTCCTCGATCTCGTCGAGCGGAAGATGGCGCTCGTCGAGATGGACCCGGCGATGCTCAACCGCGCCGTCAACACCGGCTTCTCCGGCGGCGAGAAGAAGCGCAACGAGATCCTGCAGATGGCGGTGCTCGAGCCGAAGCTCGCCGTCCTCGACGAGACCGACTCGGGCCTCGACATCGACGCGCTGCGCATCGTCGCCCACGGCGTCAACGCCCTCCGTCGTCCCGACAACGCGACGATCGTCGTCACGCACTACCAGCGCCTGCTCAACTACATCGTCCCCGACTTCGTCCACGTCCTCGCCGGTGGCCGCATCGTGCGGTCCGGCGGCAAGGAACTCGCCCTCGAGCTCGAGGCACGCGGCTACGAGTGGCTGACCGATGGGGCCGCGCTGGCCGAGGCGCGGGCGTGAGCGTCACCGGGTTCGTCTCGGCGTTTCGCGCCGCGCCACCCGCGAGCCCGGCGTGGCTCACGCCGATCCGCGCCGCGGCGATCGAGCGGTTCGCCACGACGGGGTTCCCGTCGCCCAGGACCGACGAGGACTGGCACTTCACGAGCGTCGCGCCGATCGCCGACGTCGAGTGGGCGACGCCGAAGGGCGCTCGCGACAGCGGCGGCGCCAGCGGATCGGCTGCCGCCGGCGCGCCCGATCTCTCGTCGTTCACCTTTGGCGGCGGCGACGGCGCCCGCATCGTCTTCGTCAACGGGCGCCATCTGCCGGCCCTCTCGCGCGTCGGCACCCTCCCGCACGGCGTCCGCATCCTCCCGCTCGCCTCGGCACTCGACGAGCCCCCCGTCCGCGAGCACCTCACACACCTCGCCGTGCCGACCGCGGCGTTCACCGCGCTCAACACCGCGTCGTTCACCGACGGGGTCGTGATCATCGTGCCCGCCGACGTCGAGGTCCCGCAGCCGATCCACGTCCTCTACGCGAGCGACGCGGCTGCGACCGGCGCGGCCGTCCACCCGCGCACGCTGCTCCTCGTCGGGCACCACGCCGCGGTCACCGTGATCGAGACGTACGCCGGGGTCGGCGGCGGCGCGTACTTCACCAACGCCGTCACCGAGGTCGATGTCGCCGACGGCGCGCGCGTCGCCCACTACCGGATCCAGCGCGAGAGCGAGCCGGCGTTCCATATCGGCACGACGTTCGTGCGCCAGGCGAAGGACAGCGAGTATCACGGGTTCTCGTTTGCCACCGGCGGGACGCTCTCGCGCGTCACGACCGAGGACGTGCTCGGCGGGTCGGGCGCGATCGCGACGCTCGATGGGCTCTACATGGGCGATGGCGTGCAGCACCTCGATCAGCAGACGCGGATCGAGCACGTCGCGCCGAACTGCGCCAGCCGCGAGATCTACAAGGGGATCCTCGACGACGCCGCGCACGGCGTCTTCAACGGCAAGGTCTACGTGCACCCCGAGGCGCAGCAGACCGACGGCAAGCAGACGAACAACAACCTGCTGCTCTCCGACCGCGCCCAGATCGACACCAAGCCGCAGCTCGAGATCTTCGCCGATGACGTGAAGTGCACGCACGGCGCGACCGTCGGGCGGCTCGACGAGCTGGCGCTCTTCTACCTGACGAGCCGCGGGATCGACGCCGCGCTGGCCAGGACGCTCCTCACCTACGCGTTCGCCGCCGATGTGCTGCAGCGCATCCCGCACGACGGCATTCGTGCCGGCCTCGAGACGCTGGCGCGCGCGCGCTTCGTCGCCGGCAGCGAGCCGACGACCGCAGTGCCGGGCGCGCCGTCACGCCGCCAGGCCGTGACGGTCTAGCGCCGACCGATCGCGCCCATGGCCGACCTGCGCGAGCTCTATCAGAGCGTGATCCTCGATCACAGCAAGTCGCCGCGCCATTTTGGCCCACTCGCCGACGCCAGCGCCGAGGCGTCGGGACACAACCCGGTCTGCGGCGACGCGGTCACGGTCTGGGTGAAGCTCGATGGCGACCGGATCGCCGACGTGCAGTTTGCGACGCCACCGGGCGTCGGGTGCGCGATCTCGCGTGCGTCCGCCTCGCTGATGACCGTCGCCGTGCACGGCTCGACGCGCGGCGATGCGCTCGCATTGATCGACCGCTTTCACGGCCTCGTGACCGGCGAGGCCGGCGACACCAGCGGGCTCGGGTCCCTGATCGCGCTGGGCGGCGTCGCACGCTTCCCGGTGCGCGTCAAGTGCGCCACACTCGCCTGGCACGCCCTCCGCTCGGCGCTGGCGACGTCGTGACGCCCGCCGACAAGGCCACGTCGCCCGGTACGCCCGACGCGTCGGCCACGCGCGACACGCCCGCCACGCGCGACACGCGCGACACGCGCGACGCACCACGCACGCACGACGCGTCCGACGGATGGCTCCCGGTGGCGCTCAGCGCCGATCTCCCCGAAGGCTCGCTGCTCGCGGTAACGGCCGCCGACGGCGCCGACGTCTGCCTGATGCGGTCCAGCGGCGAAGTCTTCGCCCTGCTCGACTGCTGCACGCATGAGCGCTACCCGCTCTCGGCCGGCGAGGTCGAGGCCGACGGCACGATCGTCTGCGTCTGGCACGGTGCCCGCTTCGACCTGCGCACCGGCGCCGCGCGCTCGGGTCCGGCGACCGAACCCGTCGCCACGTACGCCGTCGCCATCGATGGCGATCGCATCCTGCTCGGACCGCGCCGCCCCTGACCGCCCGCTGACCTCACGACCGACCGATGACTCGCTGATGACGAGCCCCCGATGATCACCCGCCGATGAACCGCGCCGACTTTCCGCTCCTCGCCGACCGCCCCGGCCTCCACTATCTCGACTCGGCCGCCTCGTCCCAGAAACCGGCCGCCGTCCTCGAGGCGATGCGCGTCTTCTACGAGACGAGCTACGCCAACCCGCACCGCGGCGCCTACGAGCTCGCGGTCGCGGCGACCGACCGCTATCACGCGGCGCGCGAGACCGTGGCGCGGTTCGTCGGCGTCGCCGACTCGGCGTGCCTTCTCTTCACGCGCGGGACGACCGAGTCGCTGAACCTCGTCGCCGCGACCTGGGGTCGCGCCGCCGTGCAGCCCGGCGACGAGATCATCGTCACCCGCCTCGAGCACCACGCGAACTTCGTCCCGTGGCAGCTGCTCGCCGCCGAACGGGGCGCGACGTTCCGCATCGCCGAGATGACCGATGACGGGCGCCTCGATCTCGACTCGCTCCGCGCGCAGCTCGGGCCCAGGACGCGGCTCGTCGCGGTCACGCACGTCTCCAACGCGCTCGGGTCGATCACCCCGCTCGCCGACGTCGTCCCCCTCGTCCGCCGGCTCGCGCCCAACGCGGCGATCGTCGTCGACGGCGCGCAGGCCGTCCCGCATCTCACGGTCGACTTCGATGCGCTCGACGTCGACTTCTATGCGTTCAGCGGGCACAAGATGCTCGGGCCGACGGGGATCGGCGTGCTGATCGGGCGGCGCGCGATGCTCGAGGCGATGCCGCCCTACCAGACGGGCGGCGACATGATCGAAGTGGTCGGCGACGACCACACGACGTGGAACATCCTCCCGCACAAGTTCGAGGCCGGGACGCCCAACGTCGGCGACGCCGTCGGGCTGGCCGCCGCGGTCGACTACCTCACGGATGTCGGCATGGCCGAGGTGCGGTGGCACGAGCGGGCGCTCACGGAGCTGGCGAGCGAGCGACTCGCCGCGATCCCCGGCGTCCGCATCTACGGACCGCCGGCAGCCGAACGGAGCGGTGTCGTCAGCTTCTCGCTCGCCGAGGTGCACCCGCACGACCTCGCGACGATCCTCGACCAGGACGGCGTCTGCATCCGCGCCGGGCAGCACTGCGCCCAGCCGCTGCTCCGCCGCCTCGGCGTCGGCGCCACGGCGCGGGCGTCGTTCTACATCTATAACGACGCCGCCGACGTCGAGGCCCTCGTGCAGGGCGTGCTCAAGGCCCAGGCACTGTTCGTCGGTGTCGGCCACTGAACTGATCCTCACGCACTACCGCCGGCCGCACAACCGCGGCACGCTCGACGCGCCCGACGGTGTCGCGACCCGCCTCAACCCGCTCTGCGGCGAGCAACTCACCGTCGGCGTCCGGCTCGTCGACGGACGGGTCGGCGACATCCGATTCGACGGCGAGAGCTGCTCGATCGGCCGGGCGTCGGCGTCGATGATGACCGACCTCGTGCGTGGACTCGATGTCGACGCGATCGCCGCGCTGACGGCGCGGGTGCGCGCACTGGTCGACGGCGACCCGGTTGCCGCGGCCGATCCTGCGCTCGGCGATCTCCGGGCGCTGGCCGCGATCGCGCGGACACCGGCCCGCGCGCCCTGCGCCCTGCTCGCGTGGGACGCGCTCCGCGACGCGCTTGATAACGCGCGTGATAACGCGCGTGATAACGCGCGTGATAACGCGCGTGATAACGCGCGTGACAACGCGCGTGATAACGCGCTTGACGAGGCGCGCCGCAAGGCGGTGCTGGCGGCACGGGTCGCCGACGGGTTACCGTAGGCTATGCGATTTTCCCGGTGGGCCGTGGGCGCGAGCGTCTGCGTCGTCGCGCTCCCGATCGCCCTGGCGGGATTCGCCGGACGATCGGCCGCCCGGCATGGCGCGGCGCGATGGAGCACCGACCTCTTCACACAGGTCTTCTCGCTCGTCCGCTCGAGCAGCGTCGACTCGATCGGCACCGACCTGCTCTACGAGAAGGCGGCGCGCGGCCTCGTGCAGGCGATCGGCGATCCGTACGCGGAGCTCTTCACCCGCGACGAGCTGGCATCGTTCAGTCGCGAGAGCCTCGGCGGCGCCTACGGCGGCCTCGGGATGCAGATCGAGGATCACGCCGGGCGCGCGACGATCTCGCGCGTCTTCCCGCATGGCCCGGCCGAAGCGGGCGGCCTGAGACCGGGTGACCAGATCGCGCAGATCGACTCGGCACCCGTCCGCGGCTGGTCCCTCGACCGGATCTCGAAGACACTGCTCGGCACGCCGGGCACCGCCGTGTCGGTCGTCGTCGACCGCGTCGGGTCGGCCGCACCGGTGCATGGCCGCTTCACGCGCGAGGTCGTGCATCAGCCGTCGGTGCCGTTCACGGTGATGCTCGACCACTCGGTCGGCTACCTCCCGCTCCGCGTCTTCAGTCCGACGGCGGCTGACGAGGTGCAGGATGCGCTGGACCATCTGCTCGCCGGCGGCGCGCAGAGCGTGATCCTCGATGTGCGCGACAACGGCGGCGGCGCGCTCGACCAGGCGCTCGCGATCGCCAACGACTTCCTCCCCGAGGGGACGGAGCTCGCGAGTGTCCGCGAGCGCACGGGTGACCCCGAGGTCTACCACGCCTCCCGTCGCCCGATCACGACGTCGGTTCCGGTGGTGGTGATGATCGATGGCGGCTCGGCATCGGCGACCGAGATCGTCGCCGGCGCGCTGCAGGATCACGACCGCGCGCTCGTCCTCGGCACGACGTCGTTCGGCAAGGGTCTCGTACAGAGCGTCTTCCCGCTCGATGGTGGCTACGCGCTCAAGCTGACGACCGGACGGTGGTTCACGCCGAGTGGGCGGACGATCCAGAAGCCCCGGCGGCTGACGCCGGACGGGCGGCTCGTCGAGATCGTCGCCGATTCGACGGGCGCGGACACGGCGAAGAAGAGGCGGCCCGTCTATCACTCCGATGGCGGTCGCGTCGTGTACGGCGGTGGCGCGATCACGCCCGACGTCGTCGTCGCGGCCGATACGCTCTCGACCGCCGACCGCGCCCTCCTCACGGCGGTGCAGCCCGCGTCGCAGAGCGCGTATCTGGCGACGTACGACCTTGCGCTGCAGCTGCGCGGCAGCGTCGCGCCCGGGTTCGTCGTGCAGCAGGCGTGGCGCGACACGCTCTACGCGCGGTGGCGTGCGGCGAAGGTTCCGGTCGATCGTGCGCGGTTCGACGGCGGGCAGGGGCTCGTCGACCGGCTCCTCGGCGACCGGATCGCCGAGCTCGCGATGCCCGACTCGACGGCGTTCCGTCGGCGCGCGAGTGCCGACCCGCAGCTCGCGCGCGCACTCGAACTGTTGCGTCACGCGCGGACGCAGTCGGATCTCCTCGCCCTCGCGATCGCCCAGCGGGGCTGACCGGTCGCCGCCGAGGATGTCGCGCCGCAACGTCGCCAGTGGCACGCCCTGGGAGCCGGTCGTCGGCTACTCGCGCGCGGTGCGCGTCGGGCCGCACGTCCATGTCTCGGGGACGACGGCGACCGATTCGAGCGGCGCCATCGTCGGCAAGGGCGATGCCGCCGCGCAGACGCGACAGGCGCTCCACAACATCGTCGTCGCGCTCGAACTCGCCGGCGCGACGGTGCGTGATGTCGTGCGCACGCGGATCTACGTGACCGACATCGCCTCGTGGCAAGCGGTCGGCGAGGCGCATGGCGAGATCTTCGGCGGCGTGCGCCCCGCCACGTCGATGGTCGAGGTGCAACGACTCATCCATTCCGACATGCTGGTGGAGATCGAGGCCGACGCCTACGTTGCCGGAGCCGAGCCCTGACCGTTCCACGGTCGGCCGGTGTCGTGTTCCGTTGCTCGTCTCGCTGCTCGACCCGCTACTCGACCCGCTACTCGACCCGCTTCTTGGAGCCGTTCGTGCCCGTTGCCGTCGCTCGCCGTTCCCGCTTGCTGCACACGCTGTCGCGTTCCACCCGTTTGCCGATCACGCTGTTGCCAGCGCTCGTCGCCCTGACCCTGCTCGCCTGCGGTGGCGACAAGACTGCCGATAGCACGACGACGACGACCACCAGCTCGTCCACCTCGTCGACGACGACCGCCTCGACGACGCCTGCCGACAGCACGGCGTCGGCCGCTCACGCCGAACCCCCCACGACTGTGGCCACGACCTACGCCCCCGCCCTCGGTGTCAATCTCGCGACGATGACGAAGACGCCGTCCGGGCTGCTGTATCAGGACAAGACCGTCGGCACCGGCTCGGTCGCGACTGCCGGCAAGACGGTCCATGTGCACTACACCGGCTGGCTGCCCGACGGCACGAAGTTCGACAGCAGCCGCGATCGCAACGAGCCATTCGACTTCCCGCTGGGCGCCGGCCACGTGATCGCCGGGTGGGACGAAGGCGTCGCCGGAATGAAGATCGGCGGCCGTCGGCTGCTCGTGATCCCGCCCGGGCTCGGCTACGGCGCCCGCGGCACCGGCCCGATCCCGCCCAACTCGACGCTCGTCTTCGACGTGGAGCTGCTCGGCGTCAGCTGACCGGCGGCACGGCGGCGCGCGTCATCCGGACCGCGCGCCGCGCGTACGTCAGCGCCGCATCGGACCGCACGGCCTCGACCGCGTCGAGTCACTCCTCGGCGTGGGCAGCGGCCGGGTTCGTGCCGCTCGATTTCTCCCAGTTCACGAAGAGAAACCCGCC
>Ga0116229_10013811_pt1 | contig 11346 bp, 6 predicted proteins | sample S1TSphgellanicum_3_FD_87313 | JGI IMG/M metagenome (GOLD analysis project Ga0116229, IMG submission 87313) | Host-associated microbial communities from peat moss isolated from Minnesota, USA - S1T2_Fc - Sphagnum magellanicum MG | ecosystem: Host-associated > Plants > Peat moss > Unclassified... | reverse complement strand
AACAAGCAGAGCCAAATTGAATTCCATTGCACATTCTAAGGTAATCAAACATCTAAAAAATTGTCACTGAAGGTCTTGAAAATAAAGAAGCAAGTTACTTACCCCTCTCACAAACATTTCACCAAACTAGCCATTGAGGCTATGGTGAATGCTTCCTCCTAACTAGGATAACTCTTTCTAAAAGTTGAAAATTGAAACCCTGATATTCACTGGTCGGTGCTGCACTGGACCCAATGACTGATTCAGAAGAATACACATCCAGGTGTGTTGTGGTTGTGCAGATTGAAGAAGGTGGAGTGGATGTCCGTACTAAGCTTGGGCAACAACCTTGTTTTGGTTGTCCCTGCCTCTAGGCAAGAGCTCCAGATTCACTTGGGTCTACAAGGCCTTAATGCTAGAAGTAGCTTTGGACCTTATGGACAAAAATATGTGATTTTCAAACACAACCATATAAAATACCTAGAATCTCAAATCTACAAAAAAAACACTAATTTTTGGACTTGAAGCTCCAATCCAGAATCTGTAAAGAAAGGCAGTTTTTTTAATTGTTAGGCATCTTTTGTTTTCTTTTCCTTTTTCTTGTCAAAATTTTTGGTGTGATTACATTTTAATGCTCTTGTGAAGGAATACAAATTGTTCTGTGTAAACTAATTGAGATAATCTGAAATGAAATTATGTTTTAAAATGAACTAAATTAATGCAAATGTCATGGGATGGACCTTGTGTATTTTAGACCTTAAATTTTCTAAGCTTGGGTACGTGAGACCTCTTTGGGAGCATTGAAAAAGTTGGTATGGGAGATGGCAGGACCCTAATTTCAGAATCCAGGTAGCCAGTACTAGAGTGTGTTTTGTTGGCCACCAACATGTAAGTACTAATCCCACATCATTGTGAATTGGATCTTCTTCCTCACCTGTGCTTATGGTAGGATTATTTGTCGACTAGTGATGCGCTCTACTAAGTTTGTTCACGTCAGATACTTCCTGAGTCCTGACAATGAGTTATGTTCTAATTCATTTCATGCATCAGCCTGTTTAACCTATTAACAAGTGGCACATCATGTAAAGAAAGGCTTTGGCAGAAGGTTGGTCAGGTCCAATATGCGCTGCTTTTCAGTGTGAATTCACACGCTGTCCTGACACAACGTTTAGGGCTTAAGGCAAGTTAAAACCAGCGACAGTTAACATAGGAAACCTGTTTGTTTTGTTTGGTTGTCACTGGTGAGATCTCCTAAACCATGGGGGCCCCTTCTGGTACTGGTGGAAAGCCCTCGATAGTAGCAGCGCACCAACGTGGTTTGAAAGTGTTTAGACATATGGTGCAAAAATGATTGAATATTGAACAATGTTTTCAAAGAAAATTTAACAAAATCAAGACTAAATATATTAGGGAAATTTGGGCAAGCCCTTGGTACTGTTGGAAAAACCTTGGATGAATCAGGTTTCTTGAAGTGATGTCGTAATTTCTAAACGTAAGGTGGAAGAGATATTGAGTTTTGAGTAATTTTCGTCACTTGTAAATTTAATTTTTAAATATTTTTTTCACAGTCGAGTGATATTGTCAAGATCATGTTCACACTATGGCCAGCAGCACAAGTCACAATAGTGTTCCATGAAATTCTCAAATAAACCAACTCCCAGTTCACAGTAACACCAAGTGAATATTCCACAAAACGTGGGACTAAACGAAAACACTTCTACGTAGAGCCAGCAAATTGACAAAGAATCAGCTCTGGAAGTGAAAGTTTTCATACTCCGAAATCAAAAAAATTGCTTTACTATCACTGTTTGTACACAGAAAGTGCCACATGTTTGTGTGTGGTGTGCTCTTGTGAAGACTTTTTAGTTAGCTAGGGACTCGGCACACTTCTTTGGTGAAGCCAGCTCGACAAGCCCCCATCATAATGTTGCACGCATATAGAAGAATCATTTCAGGGATGTTTTCTGCAAGCAATTACAGAAACCAGAGACAAGTGTGGGGACAAAACCTGTTTAGGCCCAGCAATTAGTCAATAGTGCTTGTGCATGGCGTGGCTTTGAGCGGCAGGATTTTGTAATCGGTTCCAGAGCAGCAGTGGAGATGGCGAATGATGGAGTAGTAGGGCTCGTCGTGTATGATGCTCGAATGTGCGCGCACCAGAACGGGAGCAACAGCTCCATCTACCAATGCTTCAAATCTGCGGGCATTGTCGCCAGGTCAGGACCCAGGACGCTTTAAGCAAAAAGTTGGAATGCAAAAAGTGGCTGGTGCAGCCAGCAAGCAAGCAAGCACCCGAATTGCGGGGATCTTCCGCGTTCGTTGGAACGGGCCCCACGGAGAAATCCGGATGGCAGGATAGAAAGTGCTAAAAACAACAACAGCGGCAGCGTCAAACAAGAAAAGAACAGGACCCTCCTGGTCCATAATTTCCATGAAGAAGAGTGCGGGAGACGGTCGGGCAGGTTTGAATTCGTGAGCAGGTGGGCTTTTTTTCTTTTTCTTTTTTCCCCCCAAATTGAGCCCGACGGGAGGCAATTTTTTAATTTGCCTCCTGTCTCTGGTGTCTCGGCCCCTTCCTTCCCCCTATGCTGGCTTCGGCCATTATATCCCCCTCTCCCCCCTTTTCCAGTGTGGTCGCTGAGGCCACTTGTCAAGCTGGGCCCACTTCTTTCCTTGGCAGCAAGAGTGAGGCTCATCACGGTGTTCCTTGTTTCTGATGTGGTGCCTTTTTTTTTTGGTGGCGTGGCATGTCCCATCATCAACAGCATCGTCAAACTTTTTCTTTTGGTGGTTCTTCTTGCCCCTTCTCCCCTTCCTAGAACTTGGACTTGGGTGTTAGAGGTGGACCCCTTTAGCACTTTCAATTTTCCCTTGACCTCGTTTGTATTTGCAAATCCTTTTTGCTTTATAATGAGAAGTGCAAATTTATATTCATTTGTTTTTGGACCGGCTTGCTTGAGACCCATTTGATATTACAACTTAGCATTTATTTCTATTTTTACCCCAATGGTGTCTTGTCCTCCCTTCTAAGGTGGTGCAATTAAGCACCAAGAAACTAGGGCTTGACTCTAGTGGTTTTTGTATAGAGATTAGGAAGAGCTCCAGGCAAAGCATTTTCTTGGAACGCAAGTGCTTGTTGCAGCTTTATCTTTGGATTGAGGTCCTTTGGTGCCCATGCTCCCATTGAATTCCTCTATTGTCTCCCCCTCCTTGACAACTTGGGCGGAACTTGGTTTTAGAATGTGTTGAAAAGTATGTTCATGCAACAAGGGTCCTAGCCCCCCTAGCCCTGATTTTTTCTTCTTCAAAAATTATTTCTACTTTACAAGCTCTCCACACTTCGATTTCACCTTCCCCCTACCCCAATTCTTTGATGGCCTTTCAACTAGATGGAGACTTAGAATTAATTTTGGATTCTTTTAGGTTAACCTTCATGGGCATGTCCCATCTTTTTGCAAGGGAACCTTCTAGCATGGCTTCTTAGAATCTTCAAAATGCTTTTGACCTTGAGTATATTGCCAGTGACTTCATTTAGTTTCACCAACTAAGTTCCCATATTACCACGAGTCATTTCCCAAAGTTCATTACTCGCGTCCTTTGTGTTGTTGGGCTATTGGCTTTGGCCAAACTTTCGAATGGCATCAATTGATTACAATGGGCAAGGTCTTGTATTGGTTGGTCAATAGAACTTTATGTATTTAGCTCCGAGATGCGTTTTTTCTCATTTGTCACCTCATCAATTTGGCATGGCAATCAAGGATAGGTGTGAGGTGGTGGTGGATGGTATTTGAACTGCTTTGGATGTCCGTCCCCATTGGGTGGTGCTACAAGTGGATGTGATGAACGCATTTAATTCCATCTCACATAAGGCCATCTTCTAGGAGCTTTGTGCGACAAGAGGCCAGTTGTCCCTGCTCTTCCCTTTTGTTTGTTCTTTTTATGCCCATGAATTACCTTCAATGTTCTTTAATCATCATTTTGGGCTTGAAGGAAATTTTTTGGTTATCCTTTCATTTATGGGCACACTTCAAGGTGATCCATTCACTAGGCCTTTTTTTACTTTTGCTCATTCTCATGCATTGCAAGCCTCTTCTATTGCTTTTCCTTTGTGTTTCTTCCTTTTGTTGGCAAATGACGTTCACATCTTTGGCCATGCTTCATTTGTTCCCTTTTCTTTTGACCATTTTGCTACCCAGCTAACTTTAATGGCTTTAGTTGTTCAACCTTGCAAATGCATAGTTTGGTCCCCTTCCAGCTTGCCCCCCAATTTTTCCCCTCCTTTTGGTTTTTGTTATTCTCTTTACAACATTAGGGTTTTAAAAGTCCCCTTTGGTTTTGTGTTGTTTTCCTTTTCCTTTTTATAAGATGTTTTGGATGAAGATGTCCACCATGCAAATGTGCTTCTGAAATTGGGGGATGTCCAAATTGTTTTTGGGATCCTATTTCAATGTTTCACATAAAAACCCTTTTATTTGTTTGGTGTTTTACCACCCCTCCCAAACTTCCAGCACTAATTTGCTTCCTTCAACTCGACCCTCATGCAAGTTTTCAAAAATATTTTAAGCCCAAGTTCTTATGAATGTCCATATGCCCTTTTGGTGCATCAGTAGGTTTTACTACCCATTTTAATGGAGGGATAGGCTTCATTTTTGTAGAGACCATTTAGCTAGAAATTTTTGGAAAGTTGGACATTAGTAATGCTTGTCATTACTTCTAAATCTTTGTTGGATTCACGTTCATTCCTTTTGGAGGCCATTGGGATGAATAATTATGGTTCATTCCCTTTCTAGGTGCACTTGAGGTTGTCTCAGGAGCTTCTTCCCTCAATACGACAACATGTTTACCCCCGTTCGAACAAGTTGGCAAAAGGGGAGCACATCAACTTCACAAGACTATTTCAAAAAAATTACATAAACATTTTATTTTTCTAGCATCATCTTTAACCTGTCTTCTAATTCACATCAAACATGCTTAAGGTCATGTGCAAGGCCTAGTGCAAGAGCTTGACTATTTGTTCACCTTGTCGTCCCATACTTTTGTCTACCCTAAATGTTTTTTCCTTTGCGTTATGGACCATGTTAGGCCTCCCCTGTCCTTTGGCTCTTGGTTTGACACATTGCATCTATGGCCAACCATTAAACCCCATGGGGATCCACCTCCTTCATTATGCCCATGGTGGGGAAAGAATTACATCCCATGATGTCATTTGGGATGCCTTTGTGTCCATTCATTATTACAAAATGTGGGTGCAATTCACTAGTCCCCATTCACTAGACCAATGAATTCATTGTTTCCCCACTAAGTTCTATTCACTATAATCAGTTCATTTAATCATAATCTAGTGAAATCACTTGGCGTACATGGACATCTTTTGTTGTAGTGATTGTGAAAGAAACAAAGTTTCATGTCTTGTGGGAGCAAATTCATGCTCTTTTATCGCCTTCTTTTTAATCTTTTCATTAACAAGTCAACATTATTTCATCGGTTGATGGCATTCATGCATTAACTCATGTCATCATTAACAACCTCATTCAAGCAGACTTGGTATCACATGTGGCTTTTTTTTGTGGGGTGGCTGCAATAGTGGTGGCTCAAAGGAAGGAAAGACTTTATTGCGATCATTACCCAACGAACATGTTTTTTCTTCTTGCCATAGAATTTTTTGGGTGTTTTCACTAACAATTTGATAATTTTTTTCATAACATGGCATGGACAGCAAAGGGCATTGGAGGCCTTCCTTTATCAGTATTGTGTTCCTTTTATAAACAAAGAGTGTCTATGGTTTTATAGAGACTACAAGTTGCCTCCATCTTGAGGTGGGCTATTATTACAGGGGAAGGTTTTTCTAGGCTTAGAGTTTTATTAGGTTTACTTCTCTTTTTTTTTGTTAATATGCTTCAAGCAACTCGTGGAAGTTTCAATACTTAATGGTTCCCTTACCTCTTTGTGGCTCCGCCTCTTTTGGGCTATTTATTTGCATGAACTTTGGTCCTTGCTTTTAGCTTTTTTTCTTTCTCTTTCTTGGGTGCTTTCTTTTTATAAAGTTTGGCAAGGTTTCATCATTAACCAATTGCAAATCCCACCAAGAAGATAAGTATCATTGAATAGTTCATTGGTAGATTTTGGGTACTAAGTCACTAGAATGTAAACAAGCCAATGATTAAACATTGAGTGTCTCAGTCACCTCCCTTTCACTCAACCTACCTCCTTTCCACCTACATTTTAAATATATATATACACCACTAGAAAGCACAATCATGGTCATTTAAATTGTTCAAAATGGGCCAAAGATGAAGAAGATACACCGTTTCAAAGTTGGGGGGTAAAAAGTGATATAAAAAAATGGATTGTACACATGGCAACCCATAATGGTTTGTTTAGTCACCTAAATCCAAACAATCATTTGGGCATTAATGAACTAAATGCTACCTACTCCCATATTGAACTAGATGAAGATTTGAATGATCAACATCTTCAAAGTAAACGTTCACTTTTGAACATAGGGTTCAAATCACATGCAACATAGGGCTTCTAGATCAACAATAATGGGTAAACAATGGTTTGTTCACCATATTCATTGCTCCTTATTCCAAATGTGTGTGTCTTCACTAAGTTCCACACATCTGCCTCCTAGATGTGTTGTGAACTCCTAATTCCATCCTCCTTTGAGCTTGATCTTCTCTCTCCTATTTATCTCCTTTCAAAAGGTTCAAAGAGTTGTTGATCACCACTTGATTATTTTCCAATTTGATCCTCTCTCATGTTATGTTCTTGATCTTTGCACAATATGTGTTGTGAATTCTTGAACCTTTAGTAGTTTTGTGTTGTGAGTAAATTAATATTCTCAATAGTCATGTGGTGGTGGAAGCCTTATATTGTGTGCTTTTGAAATTAAAACCTTTCTCTCCTCTTTATTAGGTTTTTTTTTATGTTTTCAATGCTTGTCTTTCCTCTCTCTTAACTACTACTTTCTCCACTCTTGGTGTTTCTTTCTCAGTTGATACTATTATTGATGCCACTTTTAACACCTCTCTCTCTTCTCTTTCAACTACTACTCCTTTTGACGCCTTTTTTTCAAAATTTGTTATTATTTTTAACACCAATTGCTTTCAATGCCTCTTTGTCCTTTCTTTTAGTTGTTGTTTTTTATACCTCTCTATTATTCTTTTCACTCATGATGTTTCTTTCTCCTCTCTTTCAACTAGTGCTCTCTCCACTTTCAAGGTTTCTATTTCCTCTTTTTTAGTTGTTATTGTTTTTTCAACTCTTGACACCTCTCTCCTCTCTCATAATTACTTTTGTTGGTCCTTTTTATAAGTTCAACACCTTTTTTTCAACTATTGTTATTGGTCCCCTTTCCAAGTTTGATGTATTTTCCTCCTTTCTCTTAGTTTTTGTTGTTGTTGTTTCCTCTCTTTGAACTATTGTTGGTCATCTCTCTCAAAACTCAATGCCTCTATCTCCTCTCCTTCAATTGCTACTACTGGTCCCTTTTCATTTTTAAACACCTTTCTTTCATCTTTCTCAACTTCCACTATTAGTTTTCTCAATTTTATCTTTCAATTCTTGTTGTTAGTCCTTTTTCTTCTCTTGATCCACTAGAAGAAATTTTATCCTTTGCAACCAAAAAATTTATGATTACAAGTCTTAAATGACTATATGTATGACTTTGAATCTCATGTGTAAAAAGTCATAGTCATATGCTAGTGGGGCATGTGACTAGTAAATGATGAGATGGTGACAAGATGGGGGATGTGAATTTTCATCATTTTTATTTCATTTATATGCCATCCATGACTAATGACAAAGTGATGTGGATGTCCAATTGTCATTACAATGATTTTAAAATGACTACAAGTCATTTGATATGAACATAGACAACCTTATTCCCTTACCTACCTATGTACCTACCTATACTTACCTACCCAGGTCCACCCACCTACCTACCCACTTGCCTACCCATCAACTTACCTACTTACCTACTTACCTACCTACCCACCAACCTATCTACTTATCTAATTACCACCGACTTACCTCCCCACCAACCTACCTATTTACCTACTTACCTACCTACCTACCTACCTACCTATCTACCACCTACCCTCCCACGCACCCACCCATCCATTTACCTTCACATTCACCCTCCTACCTACTTTGTCAACCTACCTACTTACCTATTTAACTTTTATTTTATTTTATTTATAACCTACCCACTTCCTACCTATCATCCTACCACTTGTTACCTACCTACCTATCAACCTACCATTTGTTACATAGGTAGGTTACATCTAAGTTATGTAAGTAGGGCTAGGTAGGTTAAATTACTACCTACTTATCTACCTTTTTCAACCTACCTAGACCTATTACCTACCTACCTACTTATTAAAATTTTTTTAATAATAATCTTTAAAATTTTTAATCTAGGTATAAATTCAAATAATAAAATGGTATAGTGTTTACCAATCATATTTTAGTCATTCATTATTGACACCTCAGCATTATATGTGGCTTATTTTCTATGATTTGTTTTTAATGACTATAGGATGAAAAATGCCATGTTAAACATTCAATGACTACTTGTCCTTTGTTACTTGTTTGTTATAACTAAAGGCTTTTAGTCATATAATACCTAGTATGACTATCAATGTATGAACTCATAGATTTAATAATTCCTTCTAGTGATCCTCTCTCAATTGATGTTGTTAGTTTTTTTTTTCTTTGAATCCTTTTTCATCTAATAATGTTGATCATTTCTTGATCTCTCTCAAACCTTTAATCAACTAACTAATTACTTCCTTCTTCTTTAGTTATTGGAAAGTAACAACCTTGTTGCTCGACATTTTCATGCCTATTGCCTAGCCTATTGTTGAACCCATATTGTGTGGCCTAGATTCATGCCCTTGTACCTATGTCAATCTATTCATAGCCTATTTGAAAATCATGATGAAAATAGTTGCCCACTTCAACTACAATTGCTAGAATCCAAATTACAATGAAATATGTTGTAACACATTTCTCATCAAAAATTTCAAACTACTTGATCTATCGTAGAATCAAATCCTACTGCTCATTTCACTCATTTATCTTCCTTCTCCTTTTGCTTTCCTTCTTCTATTTCCTCTACATTTTCCTTTTCCATTGTTTTTCTCCTTAGGATATCTAGGTATTCAAAACTAATCACAAGTTTGACTAAGAATAATCAATTAATGATTTTTCCCCTTTTGTACGTCTTGCAAGTAAATGAAGTAGCGACAATATGTTATGCACCCTCATGGATTCCTAGGTTAGATTTGGAGACTATTGGGTTTCTTGTAGCAACTTTTGAGTATTTTCAAAACTATCTTCGTCTAGGTTTATAACATTGATATATTTTGACAATTGTTCTATCGTTGTAATGCCAAGGTGTATTTACATAATAATGTTGGTCATTCTTTAGCTTTAGGTAGGTAGATCTTCAAATGTTGGATGTTGAGCTATTTTAGCTATACGGAGAAGTTTTGAAGGAATAGATTCCTCCCCCCTTTGTTGATTATTTTTAACTTCCTCTTCTATTGTGTAATCTTTTTCATATCCTGCATTTTTCATGTTTGTTATAGTATAAACCTATGATGGTTGAATCTTGCCATACATAGCTTTCAGGTTGAAAGGCCATATACATATATTCTAAACCCAAACTTGATGTTTTTTCTAAATGATTACTTTAAAGCTTGATCTACCCATTTAATTATAGTTGTTTAATTCCATGTGATTGCTTCTAAACATAACTACATCTTTAAACTTTTTTAATGTTATATTAAAAGGCTTGAACAAGACACATCTAATGGTTGTAATGCATGTGATGTGTGCAATGACAGTGTGATCATGTCTAACCCTAACTCTTTTGCTTGTTCTATTGTTTCTAGGGTAATTTGGCTACCATGCCCACCCAAAATTAACAACTATTGATTGGTGAGAGACACTCCACCTAGAGTTGACTTTTAAAAAAAAGATAGAAACTTTTTGAACAAGAAAATAGTCATCCATGTTATTTTTTATGTTACCATACAAATACCTTGTTTACAGAATTTGATGTAATATCTCACAATCTCTCACCTCTAAAGACAAAACCCAAGTAGAAAACCTCTTACAACATTCACTGCACAATTTATAGTTCACCATTCCCAAGACTTGGGGACAATGTTATAAATTACATTATCCTTTTTTAACTAGATTTTTTGTTTTAGATTATTTACTAACATGAATGCATGTTTCATCAGAATTCCATATATGATTTGAATTATAATTGTGTTGGTTGTATAATGATTACAAGTTGGTGTAAAAAAAATTACATGAAGTGGGTGTTAGATCTTGTGTTTTGCAAATTTCCAATCCTTCTGCTTGTCAAATGCTAACTTCTAGATTCTACACTTGAACCAATACCATTAATTGTTTCCTAGTATCCCATCCTAAAATGGTGTGGCCCTTATTTATGTTATCTTGGCAACATTTATCTAAATAGTTGTTGCAAGCTTATGGACAATCCACATTCTTGCATAGCTAAAGTCCATGTAATCACTATTGCATCTTCTTCTTCTATAAGCACACCTCATGGCCCCATCTTCATGGATTTATTTTTTCCATTCATGTGATCAAGACTTATTGGAATGCGATATGGATTAACCAACAATATGCCTTTTTTTCCCTTGTAAACAACCCTAGAATCCAAAAAGTGTAATAAATTTGGAAATTTTGTTTAGTATGTTCCAATAGTGTTATAATAAAGTATATTAAATTAAATTTTTTTGCAAAATCATCCCAATTTAAATCAACATCTTCTATTGATGTGCATGTCATGGGAAAGAATCTATAGGAGCAATTGATATGATTTAGCTAATCCTTAACTTTTTTGAATCTTCTTGATGCAACATTTTGGACCATGGATTATTGGATCCAACGGTAACCCAAATATTTTTTGAACCTTTTATTGTAAATTTGATCTACAATTTCAATTTGTATTTTTAATGTTGATCCCTTTTCTACATGTCCTACTTTCTGGTGCAATCATACTAACATGTACCAAAAGTAGTCATACAAGCACAATTTAATTTTTTGAACTTTGAATTGTTAAAAAAATAATAATAATAAATAGAATTTTTTTATAAAATTTTATTGTGAATACATTATGTACATATCATAAAAAATTGGATCAATCTAATGAGTGAAAAATACGTATAAGGACTTTAACCTTTTGTAACCACTGTTTAAAAGCTGCATAAAAACAATTTTGACATTAAAAGCACAATTTGGAAATATTTTTTAACGAAATATTTTGGGATATTAAAAAAATACACTTTAACATTAATAATATTTTTAAAAATTAAATATTTT
>Ga0116229_10013810_pt1 | contig 11346 bp, 5 predicted proteins | sample S1TSphgellanicum_3_FD_87313 | JGI IMG/M metagenome (GOLD analysis project Ga0116229, IMG submission 87313) | Host-associated microbial communities from peat moss isolated from Minnesota, USA - S1T2_Fc - Sphagnum magellanicum MG | ecosystem: Host-associated > Plants > Peat moss > Unclassified... | reverse complement strand
TCTCCGCTGGAGCTATCTTCATCATGTGAAGGACCAGATGTTCTACGTTCTTGCAGATCGGATCCTGGACAGTGCTAACCATTGTCGTTACCTCATGTCTCTTGGTGCAATTCAGCCATTGCCGATTTCGGAGGAACAATTGCAGCGTCAGTTTAATAAAATAAGTGCCATGACCTTTAAGTTGTTGGATGCACGAGCTCTGGCTCTGGAAACAAGGAGTTCAACACACAATGCCCAGTCTTTGTACCCACCTGCAGCCACCAACTCTTAAAGATCTGCAAAATTTAAAGCTTGACAAATTTTTCAAATCTCGAGAATGATATGTTCATATGAAAATATGAACTGCATCTCAGGAGACACAGTAACTTTTTTTCAGTTCATGAATTGGTTTGTTTGGACATTGCATGCAGTGAGACTGGACATTTTCTTTTAAATCCCAGATGAGGATCTGGAACGTTTTCATGTAGAATTTAATTTTCAAGGGATATTCTCATGACTGTCAAGTCACACACACATATATTCGGCAAAATGTCCATATTTGCTTCAAATGGTGACCATACAAGGACACTTGCAAGATTTGACAATGTTCTGTAACATTTGGCTGTTGTCTTCATGAATTATTTTTTATGAGATTCAACATCGAACTTGCAAGTTGGGTTGAAGCAGATCATGAATTCAGGACTCCTAATGAAACCTGCAAGTGCTTGTGCTGATGACCCTAAACTTGCTAAACAGGCGCCAGGACAAGAAACTGTTATTATGAATTCATATTTGGGGGTTTGAAAATGAGTTTCTGAAGGGTAAAGTAGTACTTACCAGTGAGAACCTTTTTTTTTTATTGACATGCAATATCTAATTAGTGTGACCTAGGTGGAGACCTGATTCCTTCCAGCCTTGCACATGCAGATCAGGTGTCTATAATCAATGTTTTTTAAGAATTTTCCACAAGGGAAGGACAAGACAGACTCTTCAGAGATTGCAACCTAACTGTCATTTGAAATAAACAGAGCATTTTAAGCTAGCATTATACACCATGACAACTTCATGATCATACAACAAGCATCTCATTGCACAATAACTCTGACCTATATGGCAGATTCAAACTTCAAACTATGTATGTCAGATTCAAACTTCAAACTAAAAACTTCCCTTCCTGGATCTAGAACTTCTCATCTAAATGCATGCACTTCTATGGAACAAATATGACCATCCATTATATGCACACATAGTACTCCAAATGTCACTCACACATTGGGTCAAGTTTGAGCCAAAATTTTATGCCCAAATTCCACACCAATGCACAGTCTCAAGATCCACAGGGGCAGAGCCGATAAAAGTAAGAGTGTCTGTCTATTAGGAAGCCTTCATAACTACCTACAAACCTACTGTCCCCTACATACATAGCTATCTCTTCCTTTTTAGAAACCTACTCTATCCCTCTCAACCTCGGCAAAAACTGGAGTGGGTGGTCGAATACTCATACCTGGCCCTTGTTAGACAAAATCGTGGAATGCAGCCCACCAGCATCTGGACAACTGGGCCTTGTTCTTGCAGCCTTATAATTATGTTATCTAACTAAACTAGTTTGTTTGTTTGGTTTGTTTGGTTTGTCATGTTGAGATCTCCCCATCACAGTTTCCACACTAGTACCTATGATAACAGCTCATTATGCAGCATAAATAAGGATATATTAAAACCAACTGAATAATGTGGAAACTACTGGGGTTTAGGTACATATTTTATAATCAGATTAGGCCTGATGAGGCTTGAGCAATCTGCTGATTTTGATTCATGAGGAAGATTCAACAGTTTCAAATAAACAAGTAAAAGTTAATTCGCATTTACAGATCTAGAATATTAATCTTAGTTCCGTACTGGACACTTATTCAGTGCTATTGGTGCTTGGACATGACTGGAAAATTCCTATCCAGGGAAATCTCCATATATTTGAAGGATCACATGAAAGCCTCTGGTTTAGTGCCATGCTCAAGTTAAAAGCAAATATTATAGAGCTCATGGACATGCTAGTGATGCACTGCTGTAGAGCTCACATATGGATGTACTAGGGTACCTTTCCATTGACCAGTTGCACATGCTTCAGCTTTGGTAGGTGCCCTTGCTTTTCATTAGCATGAAGTCTGAATATTGAAATTCCCAAGCTGAAGGTGCAGCTACTCAATTTGGAAAGGTGCCCAGGCAAGCAAGATTGTGGCTTGATTTCAGAAGGCAAAAGAGCTTGCCTGATCATTTATAAGCTGAATAACTAGTGTGGCCAGTACCATTGACCGCAGTGTGAACTTGTTACCCAACCAATTGAATTTGTATTTTAAATTTGACATTACTTTCCACCGTCAATAGACTAGGTACCTGCAGGAAAAGTGTGAACAGGACCTTGATAATAAAGCTCAATTGCTAAAAATTATTAAAAGTTTTCAGTGACAAAAATGACTCAAAATTCAATATCTCCCTCAATATAGGTCTAAAAATTACAAAATCACTTCCAAGAAATCCCACTCATCAAGGGCTTCCAGGGCCTTGATTTCCTTAAAATAATTAGTTTCGATTTTGTTAAATTTTCTTCAACAAAACTGTTCAATACTCAATAACTCTTGCATAGGAGGCCTAAACACTACCAAACCACTGAGGTGCACTGGTACACTCACCAAGGACTTTCCAACGCTAGCAAGGACATGGGGCCGTGGTGTGGGAGATCTCATCATGACAAAAGAAAATACAAAACAAACAAACCACCTTCCTTGATAGAAATAAGAGACCCGGCATTGAACTGTAGGTCTCCTGCATTTTGCAGTTTGCTGACAATTTTGCAATATAACTCTCCAGATGCCTCACATAGACATTAGTATTTCAGTGGCATTATATTTTTCACAAATGAGTAACTTATAGGAGTTCATTCAACACAGAAATTGTACCAAGTTTTTTTCTTGAACACTATATATACGTCATTTATAGATAATATGCTCTGACAGCTGCCCAGAAGATCAGGTTGGAACAATGGGCGACTTATTAACGTATGACTCGGGGATTCAGTTGGACACGACGAGCATTCGTTAGACCACTGATTCTCTTGAACCGGTTGCACTGACGAGCCCATTCTCTTGTTGTTGAGGTGACCGTAGTTCGTCGTCTTGGCAGAAAGGCTGACTATATATGAATGGGTCAAACTTCAGCAGCTATGTTTGCCTTCAGAATTTGCCGCCTAGGGAATGAAGCGCGAGCTGTTCCCGGACTTCCTCTTCGCGCCTCATGACGTCCAAATCCTCTAGTATTAAGCACCTGGAAAATGACGAGATTCACTACAAATTATTCCCATGCAGTTCCACAACCAATTGGACGAGAGAAGAAAAGCAAGGATGTGGGAAGAGAAGTTAGACCCACTTGACAGAATTGATCACATTCAAAGTTGCAACGTACTTTTTCATGAGAATTAATTGTGGAGGATTGGTTGATCTTCTGAAGCTCTATATCAAGCAACCGCTCACACGCCAAGACCTGGAAGTCAAGGTACCATTCAGCTGCTTGCAGGCTGACTGTCTTCATTGTGAACACCATATTCCTCATGAGACAATTCGACCTGATCACCATCTCGATTAACATGCAATACTGCTACTGGTCGACATCCTCCTGGAAGTCGACTGTAGCAATGTAAACGTTCACATCCCCCGCTCCCTGGCTCAACATTACGTGAAGTACGTTACATGACTTTAGGGACCTTGAGGGACTGTTGTTGTGCATATGTCTCATTACGAAGTGTTGCAGAACCAGGCCGACGGATTTGAGCCATGACGAAAGTGTAATCAGATCTTCATTTCTCCATGCATTCTGCAGCAGCTCGTTAACTGGAATAAGTACACTCGAAATACAAAGGAAATTTCTTTCTGAGCTGGTGCATGCAGACACAGATAACTAGCCAGCTTCAAAGTGATCTCCTTCTTCAACTGAAAAAAAAAAAACTGTCAGTAATTCCTGCTACAACAATTCCTAGTACGCCTTCCAAGCTGTAATGAGTTTAATGTCCAACAACCAACTATCATGGCTCTTGCAAAGAGGAAACAAGAACTACAAATTACTGCTAGTGCCACCACCAGCTGGGCCTCCAACAATCATAAAACTTTTGCAGCAAAAAACGTGAAGCTTCAAAGACAAAAAGCATGAATATTACTGTTATATATTGATCCAGAGGCTACAATGACAAGAGCTCACTACGCAAACCCAGCTGCAGGTTTAAGGCTGTGTCACAGAATACGCTGCCAACACCCTGAGAAGGCGTTTTCTTTGGGTTCTCAGGGCCCGCGTACCAAGACGGCAAAATAACGGTAGTCTCTAGACCTAGACCTGCGTCTGCCCTAGCCTGAAAACCCTAAACGTGAGGATCAAACTCAAATTGAAAATTTTTAATGCCAAATTTTGTTTTAGTATACAGAATAAAATCATTTTTGAAGTGTACATGTGTCTCACTCCATTACGTTTTTTTTACGTTCTGCTTTTGAAATACCAATGTATTTTCCATTTTTTAGGCTGCCCGAAATAACACATAATAAGTTTTCTGTGACCTTACTTTTGGGAAAGATGAGATTATGTCTGGAAACTGAGAACCGTGATCAAATTCAGTTTTCAGATGGAGCTTTCCAAATGAAATCTTGATATAAGCTGTTGTTAATTGAAATGGATTCAGTTCGCACACACTCCCGTTCCCCACCAACCCAGATGTTCAAACGGATCTACAGACCATCTGGAACAGTAGTTGCAAATGGTGAAAGTCCCTCGTTGTTAACTCCGAAATTTTTACTACATTCCAATGTAAATTCCCCTTGATATGAAAATGGAGGTGTCTAGCCCTTAAGAACTGCTCCCGCTGTTAATGAAAGCAGAAAATTACAAGCAATTCACTGAATGATGGAATTGCTCATGCAAGAAGAAAGCCTTCACACAGCAGATCAGGGTCAGAGGACAGGACCTTCAGACGAAAAGGAATGTTCACAATCAGGGTTTTCTTTTTCAAATTCCTCAAGCAGGTGCACTGGCTAGGATCATCAGCATTAATTAACAGTAAATGGCAACTGTCCTGGCAGACTAGTAGATTTTTTCGGAATCCTGCCTAGTTCTGGCGACCTACAGGAACACGGTCTAAATCTGTTGACTTCTGAGTTTTTTTTCTCAAGGTATGGCGATTTTTTTTTAAAATTCTTAAAAGGCCCTTTGTTGGATTTGGCAGCCCTTTCTTTTTGTCGCCAGGTTCTGAAAATTCGTTAAAAAATAAAATAAAATTGTTCACAAAATGTGGTCTCCACAGGGATTTGCCCACTATAGCACAAGTTGCCTGCCAAAAAAACAAACACCCAAAACAACCACCCCAAGAGGGTACATTCATGATTGGGTCTGAATGTCAGGAACAAATTTCAGGACATGCTCAAAAATTGCTAATTCAGTTCAGGACTTGCCAATAAGGTATCATTAATTTCCTTTGTGTTCATTATTTTCTTGAACAGTGATTTCCAAATTCTTTTAATTCTATGGGCATAATGCCTAAAGTTGTATTAAACATGCTTAAAATCAGTTTTACTTGAGGCTAAAAACATTTCTATGTCATCTAACCTTTGTCCAAGGGGTGGCCAAGGGGAAAATTCCAAAATGTTTGTAGGCTCAACGTCTAAGATCATTCCTAATGATCTCCAAAACACTATGAACAATACAGTCACTTCAAGCCCAACTTGCTATTCTACAGATCACATAAAATCACAAGGTATCCCGATGAGTCCTAGTATGCCATAATGTTTTGAATTAGAAGAAAAGGACTGCACACAGGTTCCTCTGGTCACAGAATTGTACATTCGAAGTTTGAACATAATGCTTGCATTTATTTGCATCCTATGCAATCTCAACTATTCAGAGGTCATATTATAGCTACATATTCATCTTCAAGGTCAACTTTTGTCTTTTGAATTCAAAGTACAATTGTCTCATAGAAAAAAATGAATTATAATTAAATGTGTTATTACATGTTTCAAAATTGCCAACATTCTTACTTTTGCTATGACTACATGATTGTTAGGCCATTCAAGAAGTGCCTAATTTGTGAGGAAGGTATCCAAGGCTGGTCTCGTTTTACTTTGTCAAATATGAAAGGGGAGGTCATAAACCCTTTTAGACACCCTAAATGCCTTTGTCTTCCAAAACAAGAACCCAAAAGCTCAACATTCAAGGATTAAACTTACATGTAGCTTTTGATGCAAGGTGGTGCCTACCTTTGACTTTGATTGCAAGAAAGCTCTAATTGTTCATGTCAAAGTTGAAAATTTTCTGAATTGAGGCATGGAGATATATGGGACAAAAGAGGTTGATTTGGACTTTAACAAAGTTGTATCTTCATCTGAAGATGAAAATACCAAGCTTGCATCGGTTCATTACTCTCTTCAACCATTATTAGAAAGGGCAGCCAAAAATGTTGGATTTACATACAATTCAAGTGACTCCAATCATAATTCAAATGATGAAAAATATATCTTGAGCCCACCAATGGCCTGAAATCGACTAGAAAAGGTCAAGCTAATGTATTGGATACTTGTGTTGGTGATGCTTTGAAGGAGCTTGAAGAGGTGTCAAACCAAAGTTCAAGTTCAAAATTGCAAGAAGGCCAAGATGATAAAAACAATTGATAATAAGAAAACCAAATCCTTTTTATCCAACTCGTGCTAGAATTTCTACTAGAAGAACCAAAAAACTTAAGGTTGTCATCCTCAAATCCAAGAAATTTGGAAAGAAATCAAACAAGTAGTGCTTTAGTTGCATAGATCAATCCATTAAAGATTTTTTTATTGGAAATGACAAACAATCAAGTGTCACAAAACTACAAGTAAGCAATTTTGACATTGTGTGCAAATTGTTGGAAACCTAATGTTGTACACATCAACCAAAATGACACCAAATAACAGCAAAATGAAAGGGGGGGAATCATCAAATGTTCAATTCATGAAACTATTTAATCAAATTTTGCCACATAGAAATGATTTCACTTCCTTTGTTATGAACATTTTTGCAAAAACGTGTTTTTCCAAGAATTATATTTTGCCATGCTTGCTTAACATTTTATAACATATTTGATGAAGAAACTTCTATTAGTTTTGATTTTTTCACATTGAAAAAGTCTAGATACATTTGCATAATTTTGAGAATCTAAAAATACTTAAATGCCGATTCCAACATGCAATCACATCCCCAATAAAAAAAAATTAGTTTCATTTTAACCATATAGCCTATGGTATAATCCAATAAAACACTTAATTTAATATTTCAAAAATTGTGAGTCCATATACAAATTTGTATGGATTATGATACATGATGAACTAGTAGTTTAAAAGTCCTTAAAAACTCAAAAATGGTCATTTGATTTTTCTTTTTTGGTATTGGCTTCCTATAATAATATTGATTATAAATATGAATCCTTTTTTACACCTTTGTTTACTAGTTGAAGTTAGGTTAAATTGCAATAACTAGAGGTACTAGATTTTTTGCCTTGTGCCATCAAAAAATGGATAGGGTAATCTGCAACTACCTTCAACACCTTTCCCAAGGCCTTGAAAAGATATTTTGGTTTTGGGTGCAAACAAGATATAATGAGCCAACATGATTATCGAAAAAATAAATTACATGTCTTTTTTCCCAAAAACAAATTTCATATGAATGAATTTTGGAACAATTTTTTTTGCAACTTGTTATAATAAATGCTTATAATTGTCCATGTACATGACATGTTTGTTTCTTCATTATTTTTGAATAAATATGAATTTTGAAAGTGTCTTGATTCCTTGTAAATTCAATGTTTTTTTTTAAAAAATGATAATAACTTCAAATCGTAACCAATTTCTTTTTTTAACATTTTTATGTTTTCTTGTATAATAACTACAACTTTTCTTAACACATCATGTACATTCAAATTCATTTATGTGTGGCAAAGGACTTTTGAAATTCTAAAATTTTAGATCAATTTTGAAAAGTTCTTTGAATTTTTAAAGTTTTAAATTTCCACATTTTTTAAGGTGTGAGTGTTTTTCTAATGTGGTTAATAGGTTTTGATCCTCTAAATTGTTTTCCCATCAAATATGTTTTATTATATGAGTCCTTTTGATAGTCCTTTCCAAAATTGAATCATGTCTGACACATTGACGTGCATTTTTAAAGGTCTTAAATCAAAACTTAAACTTAAAATTTCATCAAATGGATTTTTGGTTTGAATTCCTTAACATTCATATGAATGAAAAAACAATAACTTTCCCTAATTGCCATGACTTTAAATGGAAAAACATAAATATTTATCCAATTTTGATTTTTTTTTTTTTTTGATGTCTGATGCCCTTTTTGGTTTGTTGTATTATGACTGCACCCTTTTGTTTTGCTAATATGGCCTATCATGCCAATGGAATTATGCCAAACTTGAAACACAATAAACCCTTTTTTTTTTGTGTTTGGTTTAATAACCTAGGCATAAATATTACTCAATGTGAAGTTGATGGCTTGATCCTTTTGAACCTTTTTGTGCTACTTGATTACATATTTGGGAATACAGTCAAATTCATGGTTTGAAAATTTCCAATGTTAGCCAAATGTTCATGGATTTTTGGTTTTCAATTATTTTTCATATAATATTATCCAAGAATAAAAATCATGAGAGCTTACATAATGGGGTGAAAACATGATAAAGTATACACAAAAAGTAGTGTAAACAATAAATAGATGATTTTATGAGAATAATAATTTTTTTTTGGGTGCATGATTTCTTAATTCTTATTTGCATGAACTTCAAAAAAAAATTGTTATAGTCATTTTTTTCCACTACTTACAAGTATTTGAATTGGACCTAAAATTTGTGGCAATTTGAAAAATAAAATTTAATAATGGAGTTTTTTTTTCATAATTAAAATCATCCCCAACCCCTAAAAAATGACGAAATTATTGGGGATACTTTTGGGGTTATTTTTCAAGTCCAAATGATATGACACAATTTTTTTGAGAAGTTAAAAGGAGGCTTAAGATGCCCATGAAAAAAACAAAAAAAACATTTGTTTTGAAATGCTAAGGGAAGGTTAAAAGTTTTAAAAACAATATTTTGGTGTTTTCAAGTAGGAAACAAGGTAACAAATATGTACCAAATATCTTGTTTACACCCAATGCCTATTTATGTATTGGGGTTCAAACGGGCTAATAGGAGCCACCGGTGCCCCCTTTGATGACTATTTTAAAAAGAATATTCTTGGAATATTCTTGAAAAAACCTTCAAAAAATCTCTTAAATTTTTTTAAATTGTTTTTGTATTATTTTGTTAAGGTTTGTCTTAAAAAATTTCCCAGAAAAAATCATTTTCAAAATTTTTCAAGTCCTTTTATTGCTTAAAAATAGTGATTACAAATCCTTTTACACTATTTTTGAAGGTCCAAATGTTAATGAAATAATTTCGTATTTTGGACATTTACAAAATAAGATATTAGATTTGATAATGTGCTAAATTTTTAACTTATTTTCAAGTTAAATTTATTTTAAAAAACATTGGTGTAAAAAACAAAAAATTAAATAATAATTACACCTGCTTTTGGTTCCTATTAGCATAATTGCACCCATTGGTGCCCACTTCTTGTGTTTACTTCTATTAGAAAATTATAATATTGTTAAGACAAGATTTCAAAGATTATTCACAACAATTAATGGATTACAATTGTTGAAAAAAAAAAAAAGAATTTTTTTTGTTCTTTGGATTTTTTATTTTGAGTTTCCATGTATATTTTATATTTTTGCAGTCTTTTTAAAACATTTTTTTGCTTGAAGATATTTCATCCATGATAAATAGATTAATTCATTCATGGATGGATGACATTGGATGAAAACACACTAAGGGTGAACCATTTTTTGTTCAAAAAAGGTGATGTATAATAATTATTGTAATATGTAATAAGCTAAAATTTTGATGGCATCCTTTGATTATCCTAAACACAAGTAAAAACCTTTAAAATTTGAACAACAACATTTTAAAACTCAAAGCACATTTTGAGTTAAAGTTAATTTTGATCCAACAATTAAGTGAGGAGGATTGGATCAAATCAATGTACACATAATATATAATATATAATTTTTCAATGGCCATAGGGCTTCATGTTTATGATTCATAAAACATTACCAAACAAAAAAGAATTGAAAAAAAAATGAAATGCCCATTTATAAAATCCCTTCCTCTTTGATATGATAGTGGTTTTTTTCTTAAAAATGAAATATTATTGTGCATTCATTACTAAACAAATGTAAAAAAACACATTTTTTGAATGGAATTTCATCCAAAATTTTTTTATTTCTAATATGTCCGAGATTTAATTGATATATATTAATATCATACATAATCAAAAAATTCAGCCAAAAATTTCATTCACCCTAATTTTGAAATATATATTTAAATTTTCAAACTTTGTGATGAGTATTATTTTGTCACAAATATACTCCATATGCTCAAATTTTTCAATGTTTATTGAATTTTTCAAAATAATTGATTAAATGAAGTTTAAAGCTAATCAAATATATTTAAAACAAGAAAAAATAATTTAAAATATGATATCCATACATTACCAAAAAAATTAATTACATAAAGATTATACATGTGACTACAATATAAGGATGACTTTCATTTGTGATATTAGTCTACTATGACCTATTGTAAGGGGGTCATTCTATGAAAGCACACTCCCAACAACAATCCCCAAGTCAAAGGAAGTTTGTGGTTAAGCAAGGTTCAATCATGGGCCAACTTTTACTTTAATCAAACCCTCCCTGTTCACCTACGTTAACCATTACTAATGTAATCTACACTATTGACTTAAATGTGAATTGGTTACGGACAACTAATTTTTCCTTTCAAAAGCATTTTTTGTAATTTAATAATTGAGTTTTCATTGATGAAAAGACCCTAAAATTCACTATCCCTCAACTATCAGGTCTAGAAATTTCCAAGCACATAAGTTATTAAATCCTACTCATCAAGGGTTTTTCAATAATATCAATAGTTTGCCCAAATCCCCTTATAAATTTTAGATTTCATTTAAATGAATTTTTAATGAAAAATTTGTTCATTCAATAGCTTCTCCACCATACTTCAAAACATTATGAAACCAACTTAGTGTACCCCTACTCATCAAGGGCTTCCCAACAATACCAACAGCGCAGCAAGAGAGCCTTGGTTTGGGATATCTCAACATGCAAAATAAACAAAACAAACAAATTACCTTCCTTCATATATAGATTGGTCTTACAAAATTGGAAGGACCTAGAAATTAGGTCTACTAAATAGGCACC
>Ga0116229_10013809_pt1 | contig 11346 bp, 9 predicted proteins | sample S1TSphgellanicum_3_FD_87313 | JGI IMG/M metagenome (GOLD analysis project Ga0116229, IMG submission 87313) | Host-associated microbial communities from peat moss isolated from Minnesota, USA - S1T2_Fc - Sphagnum magellanicum MG | ecosystem: Host-associated > Plants > Peat moss > Unclassified... | reverse complement strand
TTTTTTCCCCTTTTTTTTTTCTTTTTCCTTTTTTGTATTTTTTTTTTCTTTTACTTTTACTTTTTCTTTTTTTTTTTGAGGATTTTTTTTGGTTTGTTTTTTTTTTTTTTTTTTTTTTTTTTTTTGTTTTTTTTTTTTTTTTTGGTTTTATCTTTACCTTTTATTTTGATTTTCGCTGCAGATCTTTGGTTTTTAAAAAAAAATTGTTTAAAAGAAATTTCTTTTTCATTGTTGTTCGATTATATATATATAAGGTTTATTTTTTAAAATTTGTGGTTTCTTATAATAGTTTTTAACATGTTTTTTTTGTGTAAAATTTGTTCTACAAAAAAAAAAAAACATTTCCATTTCATATGCATTGTAAAAAATTATTTGCATTTTTTCACAATGAGGAGAAGAGAGAAATGTGAGTACTTTGTTTTGTAAATTTTTGCACTTTGATTTTTCAAGGTTCATAAAGTTTGTTAGATCATATAGTTTTTTTTTCCCTCCACCCTTCGAGTTGCATTCTTTTGTGAAAATTGAAAAATAAACAATTATTTGAATTCAAGTGAAAATGCATGTGAAATATTCATGAATGAAGCAAAAATGGAAGAATAACCTTTGTAAGAAAAAATTGAAAGGAATGCAAGTTTGCAAACATAAATCCAAAAATGCAAAAGAAACATTGAAAATATGTTTTTAAAAATTGCATGTTCAAAGGAAAATATGAAAATTGCATAGTAGGAATGAATCAATTGTGTTCAATTTTTTCTTTTGTGAATGACAACAAATATGTTGATACATTGTGCACAAACCATATGCTAATTTTTTATTGCAATAGTCCAATCATAGTTCCAAACCCAAAGAACTAAAATAAGAAAAATATCAATCTTGTAAAAAAATAAAATGGAAATAAAAATATTGGAAAAAACGTGGATATAAACCATTTTGTTGTTGCAAAAAAAATTGAAAAGGAAGTGAACAACCATTTGAGAGGATAAGTGGAGAAGCAATCGACAAAAAAAGGCCTAATGTCACATGTGTATGGAAGTTCAATCTCCAATTTTGTTATTGCAAAATATCGTTTCAAGAAAGATTATGTGTAGCAAAAAGAATTTTTAAAAGACCTCGGCCTCTTAATTGTAAAAAATCATTGATATATGCAAGTTGTGAAAATCATGTGGTTGAAATGCTTGACTATGCATTTGTGTTCAAAATATTTTTTTCCTTGCAAAAAAAATTAGAAAAAGAGATATTGCTTAAGTTCGTGGAAAAAAATGAAACATTTGTGTGTTTACCCAATCTAGCAAAATGTTATTATGCAACTACAAGCTTTGCTTTGTGGATGCCAAATGTTCATGATATTTTTGCATTTTTGATTAACCTTTTGGGAACTAATTGACAATCAAAAACATATTACCATAAAACCTTTTGAGGCTACAAAAACTACAAGGAAATATTTAACCAAAAACTAAACTAAGTTGTTGAAACGACATAATCCAAGGAAGAAAATCATTACCCATATGAAAGATGAAGGATCTAATTTAGGTACTATGATCATCATACAAAAATTAGGTTTAGAGAAAAGTTTTAGTGTAGTTGTTTTGGCCACACATTTTCTCAAGCATGCAAATATGCAACAACAAATGAGAAAGTCAACAAAAGCTTCAAATATGTATCTATATACAAGTGCATAACTTAGCCCAAGAAATTTGAGAAAGGTAGGCAAGAATGGAATAAAACATGTGTTGATTTTGGTGTTCACCCAAGAAAATTTAACACGCTAATGAAAACACAATAATTTTCAATTTGAAAACATAATTTATTTTTTCTTTTGAAAAATTTGCAAAAACAATAATGTTTAATATATTCATTTTCTCTTATAGATTTGCTAGCAAAATGTTCATGTTTCAAGAAACTTTGCAATTTTGAGAGACTAACATTAAGTGTTATGAGAAGATCAATCGAATGCCATTACCATTGACATGGAACATCACCTAAATTATTGTTAACTACATTACCTATGTTGTATTTGCTTGTGTTTTCAACAATTTCAAGATCATTAGTTGCTAAACAATGGATTACATTTTGTCATATCCATGAGTTTAAAATTGAAGAAAGTTAAATGTTAATTTCTATAACTTAATGGAAGAGGATTCAAATTTTGCTATTGAGTTAGCTTGTTTTAACTTCCAACATTAAAAATAAAGTTTGTGGTGTATTGGATTTTTTTAATAAAAAAAGGGAAAATCATCATCATTTGGATCCCTTGATTGAATTTGAAACTAACATTGCTAACCAAGGAGTTCAAAAATATTATAATTAAAAATTTTCAAATGACAACCAACATAAGTGAGTAAAAAATGGAGCTTGTCAATTGAAAGTTCTTGATTTTCAAACAATATCAAGTGAACATGAAAAATATCAAGCATCCTCTTCAATGGTAGGCAAAACACAAAACATTATACCACATGATGCTAAGAGTTTGTCAGTTTGTAGTTGAGTGAACTCTTTGGATCACCAAAATCTCCTTCTCCATGGAGATTTATTGCCAATATGCTGCAATTGGAATTTTTAAAATCCAATGTCGGTTAGTTCTCACTCTTTTGTGAGAACTGTTGGTTTTGGGTTTTTCATAGAGTTGTAAGAATCAGCCCAATTCCTCTCTCTTTTTTTGGGTTTGTGAGAACTGGACAAGATATCATGATTTTTAAAAACTAAACTCAAAGGTGTTGGTTCTCACAAATGTACTTGAACATTTGGGTATCTCCAAAAGCTCTCACAAACTGGTTATTAAATTTCATTTTCTTTTTACTGAAGAAAGGATTTTTTTGCATTTCAAATTGAAAAAAATTTGAAAAATAAAAGTAGGTATTAAAAATTGATGAAAAAGTTTTAACAATATTTTCTATTCAAAACTGTATATCTCTTTGACTTCATTCTTTTCAAAGTCCTCTTCCACATTTGCATCAATCTCAATTAGTTATACTAAAGCTAAAAGGCAATTTACAACCAACTCTAGGGTCATTGTGCTAAATATTGTTCACAAAAAGCAACTATTCCAAGTTGTTTGATTGGACATGACCTTTTTAAATTAGTAAAGATTTCAACCAAAGGAGAGATCCTTTCGGTCTCAATATGTGAATTAACAATCCTTCAAGTTTGACAAACAAGAAATCCAATAATAGGGAAACTTTTGCTTGAATGCAAAATGGGCCCTAGAACATGATTGGAATCACCGCTGTGATATCAGGTATATACCAAGGTCTAGGGTAATATCTTGTAGACACCAGTGCCGAGCAGTTATTAGAAACAGAAACTGTATACACTCAAAAGTATTGCAAGTAACGAGGGGCAACTAGGGTGGTCATGCATTATGGATAAGATAAATACAATTGACTTCTAAGTCAATTTAAGCAATTTAGAAAATTAGTCATATCTGATGAGTCCAATGAGCAACAACTCAAGTGAAAACCTGCAAAATTTTCAGCACATCTTGTGGTTTTTTGGTAGACAAGCCAAGACTTGACATGGGTCAAAGTCATATGGTAGACATGTAGAAACTCACTTACAACCAGTTCAAAACAAAGGTCAGATTTGGTATATGGCTGAAAATCTCAGAGGACACTCTCAGGATCACATGTGAACTGGATCTGAACAGGTTCTACAGATTCACAGGTATCATATATCAGGTTAATAGTGTGAGATCTTTATTACAGCCTTCCAACTGTTATAACCTTTATATAAGCTTCTAACTATTATAGTTTTCAGATATGAAGAGTTGTACGAATCAGATAAAGACACCAGTTAGGAAAGGATTACTCAGGAAGGTTTTCCATTCTCATGATCCAAAGGATTAAACTTGCAAAGAATGAAGCACACACCCCTCACCCAACCACTCTAAATAAAAATCAAACAACAGACCACCACACTATGCAGACCTTTGTGAAAACAGTTCTGGATATGAAGCTTACAGATAGAAGTGCAGAACCAGTCACAGCTCTTGATTCTTCCAGTCCAGAGCCAAGAACCAGACTGGCAAAAATGGACTTCAACAAGCCTTCACAAAAACACCAGCACAGGAAGATCAAATTAGTTGGCATTAATATACCAAGAAAAATTTTCGCAGTGAAATATTGGTAGTTGAGTAGACAACATATTGATAACCCACTGGAGCATAAATTTCCTTCTTGATATGAAGTGCATGGCATAGGACATCTGGAACAGTCTCAACTCTTGGTCATTAACATATCCAGAAGAAACCTCACAAAGAACCAAAACTGACAGAAAAAGAAGACCCCATACAAGACAATGCAAAACTACACAGAGCATAGGAAAGCTCAAAAGGATTCTTTATCACCATAATAAAAGTGCTTCGCAGTGAAGTAGACAACATGGTAGATGTACTGCTGGAATATCCATGTCTTTTCCAAATATTCAAATTGTGACTCTCTGAAGGAATGACCTCCAAAACCATGAATGGTAGATAATGGTTGTGTCATATGTAGGACAAGTGACACAAAAATTTGTCAACTGAATGACAGTAAAAATGTGAGGTCTTCTGACCTTCTACATCAGATTTCTTTTGTCTTTCTGTGGAAGAAAAAAATTCCAACTCCAGATCAAGATGTCTTGCACTTTTAGTGACTGCTAGAAATCAAAACTTAAAAGAAAAAGGTCATGAATGAATGAACTCTCAAATTCTTAATCTATAAGGACACACTGCAGGTCACAATGCCTGGTAGCTGGAAAGATACAATTGTCCGATGTATGGTTAGTTGTATAAAATACTTCATGCCGGTGTTAAGATGGGCTCTGACTCATAAGAATCAATAGGATCTCGAAGGATGCTTTGTGAAGATGAGAGGCGTGCATATGAAAATGCAAAGCGTGCCTGTCAAAAGTGATAAAAAAACCTTGTCAGTGCAGAGAATATCAAATGTGTTCCATCTCACCAAGATTTACAGCCTATAAAACAGATTACAAATGTTTGTCTGACCTCAGAATCACTTCTGTGTCAAACATCTATTATACAGGGAATGAGGGTATTTTTTTATATTCTACATCTGCCATTCACCTCCTGTTTATAACACTTACGGCGCAACTTCGTAAGTGCTCTCACTTACCCATATTTTATACTTCAGGATTTGTAAAGAAACAAGCTCACTAGGTCTGCAAATCTTTCACATAGCTTTGTATACCATATGCACAAAAATACAATTTTCTTGCATACTTCCTGAAGCATCCACAAGTCATGTGATTGGGTTTTTCAGTGAAGCTCTTACCCATTGGAAAGCAGCCAGAGTCCACCAACTCCCTTGCAAGCCCCAGCCAAGCTTGTGGCAGGTCTGTCAGATGGCAACAAGTACATCATTAAAATTTTTTGAAGAGAAAGATAGTCACATCATGGAGTAACAGAAATCCATTTTCAAGCAATGCCCATAAAGAGTTGGAAGCAAGATGAAAAATCATAGATACAACGAAACCATAAAGTCTGCAAAAATAAAACCAACATCTACAGACTCTGGAAGCATTCAGGTTAGGAGTTATGCTTCAGGAAGTCAGAATCTATCCCATACCAGAAGCAAGATACTGCCACCACAGAAGCAAGATGTCATGCTCAGCCCCAAAAATCTCATATCTCTTCCAGCCTGCAATCATGAAATTGCTCAATACATATAAGTTGAGAATCTGACAAAATACTCCTTGAAACATGAAAACTGCTAACCACAGGACCAGACTTGTCCTTCAATGTGATTGTGACTTTTTTTTTAATCACAAATACAGAATGCCCGAAAAAGAATCCAAAGGGGGGGTGACAAAGAAAGACAAGCTATGAGTGTCCAATTCCAAAGCACTGACAGACAAGCAAATTACACCCAAAAAAATGCTCAAACACGAGAAAGGAGAAGATACCCATATTCAGAAAATTTTAAAAAATTGAATGAAAAGCTAAAACACTAAACTACCAGTGAAGTATGGGAATGAATAAGAATACCAGAAGGGTGCCCTCCAAAGCATGAGTTGGTGGTGTTATCACCAAGCTGCAAAGTAAAGGCAGTGTCACTGACCGCATCTGGAAAGACATACAAATCAAATTAGTCAGAAATCCCCCAGTTCAGCCCCAGCAGAATTGTAGAGACCAAAACCTCCAAGTACAGTGAACCCTCAAACAAGGAAAAGTTGATGCCTTTTGGCAGACTTTCTACCTTAGCAATAATGGCAGGGTCCTTAGTGAAAATATAGGGGAAAAACCAAGGGACTGATATAGCCATACACCCAACCGCAAATCCCACTATTACTCCCATCAGCATCAATACACCCAGCAGTGACCGTGCCTGCCAACAAACCCCACAGCCCAAGCAACACACGTCTTGTAAGTAATGAAATGTTAGTGAGCAATGCCTGATGTGCTCTGTCCTGGAATCCCAAATACTACAGGCTCCACCACCACTGAATGCAATGGCAATGATTCTCTACACAGTGCACAATTCTCAAAGTTATGTTGAACCTTTTTATGGTGACCATGATAGTACTACTCACAAATTGGCCTGACCTTTCTGTGAGGGTTGTTACTGTTACTTGAAAAGGAAAAGATGATGTAGTCATTCTCCTGTTCCTATTCTTAGAAGTAATAGCAATGGATGTGAGTTTACCTGCTTCAGGTTGCGGTCAGAGCCATGAATAAAGGCAGGCATAAATGACTGGGCTGTTTGTGCAAGGGGTTCTCCCCATACAGAGCACAGATAGCAGATTCCTACCATCACCTGCAGATATATACATCTTGAGCAACACAAACCCATAGGAACAATCATGCAAAAGTGAAGTGCGATATATGCCTGATGATAAACAGTTTTGAAAATCTTTGGAAATTCTTCAAGTTTTTCTTTTATCAACAGCCTGCAACACATTACTCATATCAAGTGAACCAGAGGTCATTGCATACCTGGTGAGCAGCTAGAGCTACAGCTCCTAGAGTTGTTGCAAGGTATGTAATCAGTGTGTAGAATGTCACCTGAGTCCAAAGGAAGAACCAATTTTAGCAAAAAAATGTCATCACTTGGAGATCAACAAAGATAGAACTCACTGCCTAATAAATACACAAAATACAGGTCAATACTTAATGCCACTACTACCACCCTCCTGCAAAAGTTTTAAGGAAAGTTGCAACATGGAGTTCTGCTCTTTCCTACTAGTCCCAGGCAATTTTGAACCAGAAACCATTTCTAGACCTTCTAGAATGCTCTTACAAACAGTCTAAGTAACTTTGATGGGTTTTCAAACCTTTGATATCATAGTTAGGAGAATTGGAGCCGCCAAATTCACCATATGGACAAACTCCTTCCATGATGGTGAAGAAATTGCCAGCACGTTGTAGCCTCTGACATGCAATGAATTCATCATCAAGAAAGCTGCCACATACTGACAAAAACCCACCACCAGATCCAAAGCATCAGAATCAAACCCATTCATTCGTTTTTCTACAATCTTCAAAACCAATGCTGACCTCACACATACTACGCATACCCCCTCCCCAAAGCAGCAGAACCAAATGATTTCATGGTAAAAAAAACACTTCAAAGAAAATGCTTTGAAACTTCAAGGTTTGGCAGATGCTATATTGTGAGAAGACAACAGAGTGGCACACCTGAGAGGCCATAGTTGCCCATGCAGCACCTGCAATACCATATCCCATAACTGTACAAAGAAAAATGTCACCAGCAAGATTAACAGCGCTGGCTATGGCTAATGACTTCAAAGGGCCCATCGAATCCTGCATTCCGAGGCTGCCAATCACATTGCTTAGTCTTCTTGGCACCTTTGCTTTATAGTTTCTCATTGGAAAATCACGGCAAACAACTGGAGAGAAAATAAACGTGACTAGAACTGCTCCAGAACTCCCTCAACAGAAAAAAGAGATAACCAGTAAACACAGATCAATATGTGCAAGCAGTGATAGTCATATGAGGAAAACACTGATGCTACCAAGAATACATCCACACTGTAACTCAGGTTGTAAGCACACAGTTATAGGGGTATACCTTGCACTCTGGGAAACCAAGCCTACGAGAACAGCTGGCCATGCCAATGCTCTAATCTGCAGTAACCCCAAAGCACCCACTTTGATTAAACATATCCCTCGTTTCATTGTCTCCAACCAAGAACCTGCCTTGCAGACAGGACCTTCTCCTCACAATGTCTATTTTGTGCAACAAATACAGAGAGACCCAAGTAGATCAATATCTCAAAATCCTGCTCCCAACTAACAACAGTTTACACATATACCGAATCTCAATCAACAAAGTGTTTTTATGTCATAAAACCTGAACATATGTTCTTGCTGCAGGAATCATATTGGCATTCTCAGCTCCAACAAAACCTGACAACATCCAGTGCATGCATCATATAAGTTAATGCTGATGACCATGGCAGACACGCTCATTCTCTAATGATTAATTGCATAGTATCTCATAGCCAAATATCCATTTTGTGATTGCTGATATATCCCAACATAACTGAGTGTGTTCAAGTATGAGATGCAAGAGAAGTGATGATGCATGAATTTAGCTTTGGTTCATATTTGTTGAGATCAAAGCCCTAAGTGTTGGCATATCACTCTTCCTGTTCTGTGGTAAATGCACCACCAGGCACCCCCAAAAAAATGCCAGAAAAGAGAAGGGGACCTTTGAGGTAAGTAAGTGGAAGACCTCCTCACACATTGCAGTTGTTTTCCCTTACCTCTAAGCAATCCATCCACGCCAAACTGGGTGAATATTAACATGGCGACTCCACATGTCACAGCCACAAAGAGCAACCTAGAGAGATGGCCTGCTGCCTCATCTTCATCCTGCAAGTGTGTACTCAGACATCAGGCACAAGGAGAACAGAAAAAAGGGGATGATGATGATGATGATGATGATTTGATGAAAGGTTACAGAGTGAGAGAGCAACCTTCTGAGCAAGGGACGTGGCAATCAAGTTGGAAGTTGCCACAGACAGAAACATGAAGACATAGCACAGGTTATCGCACAACACCGTACCAGGGCCTGCAAATCCCAAACCCCACATTCCCCCCCCAACCCATCAAAGAAAAGCAAATCAGTCAGCTTTTCACATTCAACCAAAACACACACTCTTCTCCTACATACTATACTGCACCTTGGGGGGAAGGAAATCAATTACACTTACCTGCTGCTGCTCTGTATGACGACAAAAAAAAAAGTCCAGCAAAGGAAGGCATCAATCAATCAACCACTGCAAAACCATAAAGAGGAGGAAAAATTGCCAACAGATGTATGTTCAGCAACAACATGTGTAAAAAGACAACCCAAGGGAGAGAGTCTGCTAACTTCAAATTCATCAACGACAAGGACAGAGGATTGAAATCATTGTAGTGCAAAAGATTGCTGCTGCTGCCACTGCCAACAACAAATGTAGTAAGTACAATGAGATTGGGAGCTTACCAAGTGCAGCAAGCTCAAGGGAGCTGCTCTGGCCGATCACGGATGTATCAATAAGACTCATGATAGGACCAGACAGCCAGATTCCAAGGGCAGGGCCTGCAAACACAATGATGTCCCACATCTGCTCCAACACGCTCTTGCCTGGAGGGACAATCTCCTGGACATGGACATGGACAAGCTGGCTGCTGCTATAACTGCTGCTAGCCTCATTCTTGGCCGCCCCTTCTTCTCCATCATCATCAGTCAGTGGCCTCCTCATCTCCTCCTCATCAGTGTCTGCTTCCTTCAAAGCCTCTGCAACTTGGGCTACCATGACAGCTGCTGCAACAGCCGAGGTGGGTTGCTCCAGAGTCCTCAGGAGATGGAACTGCTCGCCAAGGGTTTGCTCCTCTGCCATCTGTGCCTCTAACTCTTCCTGTGATGGGGGGGAGGGCTGCTCTGGTACCACATCCTCAAATCCTTTCTTGTCACCATCTAGTTCCATACTCCATGATGCCAGAGCATCCTCCTCATCTTGCTTCTCTGCCACCACACCATCATCCCATGCCTGTTGCTGCTGGTTCTCTGACTCCGTTGATACTGCCTTCAGAACTTCGTTTTCTGCCTCTTCTAGAGACCTCACCACCTCAATTCCTGCCTCTGTATAGCATAGCTCCCCTGACACATTGAATGGCACTGGAGGAGGACTGGAGGCATCTCCTCCATTGCTGCTGTGTTCCAAAGGAACCAAGGGTGGTTGTTCTGAGAAAGTAGTTTCTGCAATACCTGACTCAGAGCAGCATGGCACCACATGGTACTCTCCTCCTCCTCCTCCTTTTCCTGCTCTCCTCTGCTGCCTCTCCCAGTCTCTCTTCCCCCCTGCTGGATGAATGCGGCGCAGAATGGGTCGAGAACAACAACAACAAGCCTTGGCTAGAACTATTGTACTAAAGCTGCTTCTGGAAATGGTAATGCCGCCAAGCGAGGAGGAGGATTTCTGTGGTGGGTTTATTCGAGAAAGCGCTTGCACTACTCCCCCTTGAAGCAGACCTGGTGCTTGCAACAACTGCAGACCTGCACCTCCTCCTCCTCCTCCTCCTCCCATCCCTACAGCTCCTACGGCTCCTCCTCAAGCTAAGCAATAATGCAGATGCTGGGTGAGTAGTTTTCCTCTCTCTTCCGCCTCTTCTTCTACTGCAATCCCGCCCCACCCCACTTCCCAAGCCAAATTTCAATAAACCGAATCACAATTACAACAACATCTAGCAAAAAGAACAAGAAGCTCGCAAAAAAAAAAAACCCCCCCGATCCAACTCTCGATCGATCGAGTGCCCAAAACCCCCCAAAAAAGCAGAATCACACACAAACACACACACGCACACGCTCTCTCTCTCTCTCTTTCTCCACAAAACACGGCTCAGCAGTCTAGTATCTCCCAAAAGCTCCGAGAAAAAGACACACCCAAAGACACCAGAGCTTACAAAACAAGAAAAAAAAGAAAGAAGCCGAGATGGATCAAGAAAGCCTCCCAAGAAGAGCAAAGCAAAACAAAGCTCAGCTCTTCTTCTTCTTCCTCCTCCTCCTGCTACTGCTCAACCTCTCTTCTTCACACCAAATTTGCAGAGACGAAAGGCAATTAATTGCAAGAAAAACCCCTCCATTGCAACCTGAATTTTATTTTTAAAAATTTGTGTCCGAAACCCATACCTATAATGAAACCAAGACTTTGCTTCAACTGCACCAGCACCAGCACCAGCAGAGCAGAGCTGAAGAAGAAGAGCTCCTCCCAATCTGCAGGCAAAACAATAATCAACAGCAACAGCAAGGGTGTGAAATTCCAAATTGGATTATTTTTCTTCAAGCAATTGGCATGATCTTCTTATGAATTTTGGTGTTTCTGTCACACACACACACACACACA
>Ga0116229_10013807_pt1 | contig 11347 bp, 3 predicted proteins | sample S1TSphgellanicum_3_FD_87313 | JGI IMG/M metagenome (GOLD analysis project Ga0116229, IMG submission 87313) | Host-associated microbial communities from peat moss isolated from Minnesota, USA - S1T2_Fc - Sphagnum magellanicum MG | ecosystem: Host-associated > Plants > Peat moss > Unclassified... | reverse complement strand
GCATACCAAATAGTTGTTGTATTGTAAAGCATGTCTTCCTTTTACAATGCTTGTCTATGCAATTGGAAAACAACACACTTGCAAGCCACCCTTTTGATTCCATCAAGAGAAGTAAGTCTCAAGAGTTGAGGAAATCCAAATCCAAACCCATCCTCCTTGCTTGTGGCCATTCACTCAATGTCACCATCTTTCAATTTCACGGAGGATTCCAAGTGATTCCCAAAAACAATCCTACCCTTCCCATGGATGATTCCCTACTAATCCCAAAAAGACTTTTAACCTACAAAATTGAAAGTACCAATGAATGCTTGGAAACATGGGTGCTACAAAAATTGATGAATTGGGGGAGACGAGTGTATGTTCAACTAAAGGTGAAGTGATCAATGATGGCAATGAGATAAAATCAAAGGCTGGGGTTTCCAAGATGGCCAAGGTTTGGCTCGCATTGCTAGATTAACAACAGAACAACACATCTGGTGATCGAACTCCTACTCTGTTGACAGGATCTCCCAGGGAAACCCTAATTCCTAAACACTTACTGGTGGAACCTAAAACCCATTACCATGATTACCATGATCTTGGGGCATTTCCCGCTCATTGTCAAATTGTAATGCATGGAAATGACAATGGGTTAATTATAATAGAGTTATACATTAAGTCTTGCGATTAGGGGTGAAGAATGGTCAGTTTTGGCATAATAAGGCATCAAACGAAATTGTACAAAACGAAATAAGAGGGACGAGACCAGTTTTTCCAGCAATTTTGGTGGTAAACTCAGTTTCATAGTGTCTTTCTTTTTTCCTGATCGCGCCTCCAGTGCTGCTACATGTATTTTCACTGCTCCTACTTGTACAACTAGGCACTATAATTACTCTCGAACCTTGTGCACTGAATGTGAGTTTCAGCATTTCATACTGAGATTTAGTAAAAAAAAATTCTTTACTTGGCAAGATACCACTGAAAGAGGGGATAAGGGGGGTGAAAGCACGCCCAAAGACAGGGTGAAGACAGGGTGACTTTGCAGAGAAACTCTAATATATGTTTACCATGTTTCATGACAAGGGGGAAAGAAAATTACACCCATTATATCAACAGAATTCTCAACAGTGGTGAAACCAACATGAACTTATTATTATTATGTTTTGTCCGTGTGCATGTTACTCTTGAAAACTCTCGAGTTCGTATCAAGTGCCAGATTTGGTATCTGAAGCAGTACAAATAGAAATATTTGTCTTCCTTGACTTTTTCATGAAAGAGGGAGTTGTTCTTGAGAGAGATACACACCTACCTAGTACTCACTATCTACCTACTTACCTATTCACCTAGTACCTACCTACCTACCTACCTACCTACCTTCAATAAGGGTGACTTATAATAGTCTGACAACTAGTGTGTTGTAGAACAGCCAGTGCATCAGTGACTCTGTCAGAAAGTCCTGAGTTGAACATGCACAATAAGGTGGCCAACTAACTACAAACTGTTTTTACATTGGTGCTGGTATTTAGTGTTAATTTAGTGTCGTCTCCTCCTATTGGGGTCTGAAAAAGGGGCAACAAAAAGAATTTGTATCTGTGAGAGAGAGACTCTTCTTTGTGGGAGTTTTTAGGGCAAAAGTGAGAACCAGCAGCACCCACCAGCACACCATGTAGTATATGGATGATGTTTGGACAGGAAAACACAAAACATTTTTCATTCTTTTCCTGCCATCCATCATCCATCATCCATCATCCCACAGCTTAGCTAACCACAGTGGTTAGCTAGCTAGCTATATTGTATAATACCAATTCAATTACACACGTATTTTTTTACCTATCTAGTAACCGGGCACCAAGTGCTTTCACCTACTTTCCAACCTCGATAATTAACTATGGGTGCTCACTACATGCTTATACCTTAGGGTACTTAGTACCACATAGGTAGTTAACTGCATAGTGTGTGGTGGAAGTGTGTAAGGTAAAAAGCCCGACGGTGAGGGCATTACCGAAATAAGGGCAAACACAATAGCAAGAGTTGAACACAAGCTTGGTTTTGGTAATGCACTCTCTCTCGATCACGGACTTTACATGGTGCAAAAATCAAATGAAACGGAAAGCTCACCAACCCACCCACCCTCCTGCCCAACATGAAAATAAATTAGACTGCCCTGCTCATGGGGCAGAGGAAGGAAATAATTGTGCACTATGGGTAATGTGTCCTCCCAGTTTACACTAAGAAAAATTCTAAGACCAAACCCCCCCCTCCACACACATACAATTATTGTGCCATGTTCATAGTACCTTGTACTTCATCCATTTTGTCAGTCTGAACACTCCTCGGGGCCATAGTGAACACACAGTGCCCACCAGCACACCATCCACTGAGTGGATGAACCTCAACTGAGTTAATATTTGGTTTCATCTTGGTAACCAGTTATTGTGTAGGAAAGACTAGGTCTCATATATAGGTAGATAGGTAGGAAAATAGGCAACTTCTAGGTAAGTATGTAGATGGATTATACATACATAGCCAAGGGCTGTTTTTACTACCTAGCTACTAACCAACCTGCTTGTGGGTTGTTAGTAGGTAGGTTGAAAAAAAAGTAACTAAAGTTAACCACCATGGTTAGCTAGGGAACAGGAACCCAACAGAATACTGTTTCCTCATCACTTAACATTCATCCTTCATATGAGTGCTGGTTCACTGTGGCCGTAGGTACCACAGTGAACCAGCATGCGCCAGCACAGCGTCAAGGATGGATGGTAAGTGGTCAGGAAACAGTTTTCTGTTGGGTTTCAGTTCCCTAGCTAACCATGGTGATTACCTCAGTTGCTTTTTCTTTTAACCTACCTACTAACAACTCGCAAGCAAGTTGTTAGTAGGTAGGTAGGTAGGTAATAAAAACAGCCCTTACGAATGTATAAACCATCTAATTACCTACATAGTTACCTATTTTCCTACCTACCTAACTATGTATGAGACCTATTGTTACGGGCCCACTCCATAGTACATACACAAGAGCAAGAACCGGATGGAAGGTGATCAAATGGGTCAATGAGTAATTTGTGTGGCCTTATGCCCTTTGTTGTTGAAACTTGATAATGCAAAATTATTTGTTTAGGTACCTTTGATTCCCTTGTTGCCTATGAGGATATTTCTTGTTCTTTCCTAGTAATATTCATTCAATGTTTGTTATGAAGAAATGTTATATTCTTAAATAGCAATCACACTTGGTGGTAAACACTAGGTAGTGTTGGTAGGTTCAAGGTATTGAGCAAGTTTTAAGTCTATGCTTTAAGAGGCTTTGGGGGGTATGTGGACCAAAGGTTCAGACTTAAAATGAAGCATCATATGTGCTTCATTTTGAGTGGTTTTAAATGTTATGGAAGCACTATCTCAAGCTCTAGAAATCATCTTTGAAGTGCAAATCAAAAGGAGTAATGAAAAAATAACAAGAAGAAAAATAAGCTTTTCAACTTACAAAACTTTTTTTTTTTTTCCTCCTCTTTGGACCCTTATTATTTTCAAACCTCATAATTTTCTTATTTCTTTTGCATTTTAAATGATTTAAAGTGCTATAGGAGTGCCACTCGAAGTTTTACAAATCAGCTTTGAATTCTAATAACAATAGAGCAACATACAAGGAATTGTTTAGCTGTTCAAGAATTGACCTTTGTATTGTTCAGTGGTTTGTTCTTTTGAATTCTTGACCCCCCTTTACTTTTGGGGGGGTTTTAACTTTCTCATTTCTAATTCATTTTTGACAATTGTTAGTGTGTCAGATGTGCCAAGAGGAGGAATTCAAGTTTTGTTTGGACATCAAAAACAATGGAACCCTCCCTTTGGATCCAACCTACCCTAAGCGCTTAAGTGTTTGGTCACTAGCTAGTCTACCATAAATACAAATCTTTTTAAAATTATAACAATGAAAACTTGTTTTTTAAAATTGTCATAATTTAACTTTGGACAAACCTTATTGGATAAATTGTGATGGTGTTGGATGCATGCTATATCATTAAACAAAAAAAAGAAAAAGATTGTATCAACACATTTTGATTTAATATTGAAGTAGAATTAAACCTATTTTTTTACTTTTAAGGATTTTTTTATTACCTTGATGTTGTCACAATTTTTGTGATAACAACAAAGTAATAGAGAATGACTAATTCTTTTGTTGTAAGAATAGTCACTTTCCATTGGAAATGCAATTATTTTGGAAATGTGTATGTAATTAATGTTGGGAAAAATAATTCAAGGTTTGTAATATTTTTTTTAAAAATTAAAAATTCCCTTAAAAAAATGGTAACTCATAGTTTGATTCACAACTTTCACATCATGTATTTTGATCAATGTTTAACTTGCAAGGATGTGAGGTGGTTGTGATCATAACTAACATCACAAACTTCCCATCCCATGATTTGATAATGGAAATCATGCAAAAATCATTCATTCATCGATTCATTTTTTTTGTACATGGTTGTCATGTGTTTAAAACATGTATGATGCATGTACAAATAGGATGAAATATTTTCATCCATATGAAAAAAAAAAATTATGTCAATGAAAATATTTCAACCATTTTCGTCCTACTTATATATGTATCATACATGTTTTAAACACACAACATTCGTGCACAAAAAACACAAACCCATGAAATAATAGATTTTGTGTGAATTTGAAACAAATTGATAATGCCTAGAAGTTTGTGATGAAAGGACAAATTATAATGAAAATTTGTAAATAAAATTTATCATCACATATCATAATAGCTTGGCCATTTCAACAAATGATGTATTCTTAAATATTCCATCAAATTTTGTATTTTCCTTCAAAAGAAGTTCAACATATATATATATATATATAATGTCAAATTGGCCCAAATATTATAATATACCTAATGGAAAGATGTGTTAATTAAATGAACTACAAGTTAACTATTATGTAGGTGGCTACCAATTCATTGGTTTTCCCTTTCCCATTCCGTCCAAAAGGAAAAAAAATTGTCTCATTGTCTATCAAGATTTATTTTTCTTAACAATCCTACCCAATTATCTCTTACACTAATACCCCAATCCACAAGCATGTGCACCTATTTAATGAAGTTCTTAATTTTAATTGGGTGCAATGTAGATGAAATTGAACTTGATTTTAAACTAGATTGAGCTCCAATTTTTTTGAATTTTTTTTGGAATTAAATATTTTATAAATGTAAAAAAAAATCAAAACTGTACCAAAGGTTCTATCAAACCAAAAAAAAAACTAATAAATATTAAAACTAAAGGTTCCTTTCACAATCAAACGTTAGACAACACTAATAAATATGGATTAATTCAATGTTTGGAAAGTTAGTAACTTTGTTCACCAATTCACACCAAAAAAAGTCATTGACACAAAAATATTACATGGCATCACCTATGGCACTTGATGTTAATTGAATGGTGTAAGGTGATGATAGGTCAATTTAGGTTAACACAAAATTTTAATAATCTTAGATTTACAAAAACACATCTAATGCATGCAATGTCTTTTGCACATCACATCCAAAGCATACATTTATTTCCATTTGTCTTTGCATGTATTTACAAACCATTGTTTTCTCATTTACACACCATATTGAGGGATTGCATGCATTTAGACCACCTTGCCATATGTACCAATTTGCACGAACCTCATCATTTCCACCATACTAACACTTGTTTTCACCTATAGAGTACAATGTGTGTTCATGAGACCTTCTAATCATGTTGATGTTGTGATTCATTGCATTGTCACACCATCAAGCTATTTGACACCATCATTTCTAGCTATGAAGACATTAAACATTCAAAGGATTGTAAAACCTCTGCCTACTTCTTAATTCTTGAATTCTATAGTAAAAAACAAAAACAATTGCAAAGTGAAAACTATCACAATAGCTTTTATGTAGAAATCACAAATCATAGTTGTTAGATTCATACCTAGATTTTGTTTTAAAAATCACCCACATGCACACCCCAATGATTAAACAACTAGTGCAACGAAAAAAATAAAAATAAATAAAATTGTTAATCATAATTTTGATTCAACTATAATGGTAGAAGTTGTTAGGAAATTTCATCAGTCCCTTGGGAACATGGTGAAATCTAGATTTTTTTGTTAAAACCAAGAAAGATGAACACATCACAATCATTGATAAAGAGGACAATTAAGAGAAATTTGACACAAACCTTGAAAAATAGACATTTGAAACCAATTTGAAACTATAATCACCAAGTGGAAAAAAATCTCAACAATTGTCATGGATGTGGGTTGTTCAAAGCAATTGAAGAACGGTTCAACTTGTAAGGACAAGTGGGGTTCTATAACTCAAGTGATTTTAGAAAGACATGTATGATTACATGGCAAGTACCAAACATAATCAAGATTATTGGACTATGAGTATACAAGATAAACCATTAAAAGAAATCTTGTATTATTCAACCATCCAATTTGTGACTATATGCAAGTAATTGTCATTTGCAATTATGTTTTGTCATTTTTACAACTAGTCATCATCCTTTTCAATCTATTATTTTTCTTGTGACTATGGTGCTACTAGTTTGGGCCTATTAGGTTTTCCATTCTTTCACGTTGATTATTTTTTTGGGCTTTATGTTCAATAAGAAACTTCTATGTCAAATCAATTATAAAATTAATCACAACTTGGTTACTTTTATGTGGTGCACTTATACTTTTCAAGAATACTAGGATGTTTTCAAATATATTAGGGACATATTTATAGATTCGTGTATTTATGTGGTATTAGGGCATGTTAAATTCACATTTTATGTATATTGTGGATTGGCTAAGTAGGCTACATAATAAGGTGGATAGGTGGGTAGGGCTACTTACTACTTAGGTACTATATTTAACATGTAAAGTTAATTAATTATATAATAGTGATTTAATAAATAATAATAGTAATAATAATAATAATATTAACTTGTAACTCACCTTTTTTTAAGTTAATTATTAAGTAGTTTAAAATTATTAAATAAAATAATTCATATTTTTGATGAATTTTTATTAATAATTAACTTGGGTTTTTCATTGTTTCACACTAATAGTGATGATCAATTGACATAACGTCAAAGTATTCAAATATTTTAAATTTAATTCAAAAAAATCTAAAAGACAACTAGTTAAAAACATTAGTAAATTTAATCATATTGATTCCATGAAATCATTTTCACCTTCATTGATTTTAGAATATGAAATTTAATTTTCACATATTGAAACATTAACATTCTTAGCACCCATGATGTCCATTTTTGCACCTTTCATTGAACTAATAAAAAATTTGGGCTTTTCTAATGTCCCCCATGTCCTTCCCACCATGTGTCATAAATGCCAACACCATGGAGTTCATTCATATAAATGTTCATCCATAATTTGTAATTAACTTATACTGAACTCTTAATTTAATTTCAATTCATTTTTAGTTAACTATTAATTAACTTTTAGCCTAACTTTTAATTAACTTTTAATTCATTTGTATTATCCTTTAGTTCACTTCCAATTTAGTTCTAATTAACTTTCAATTAAGTTTTAGTTAAGTCTTAGTTCACTTCCAATTAACCAATTTTGGGTACATTTTTTTAATCATAACCTTGTTTTGTTCTTATTTCATTATATTGCAATAAAATCTTGTTGGAACCTTATCTTGCACATGTTGTGTTCTTGTTCTTGTTTTTCTTGTTTCACGATTTAGATTTGGAACTAGGCATGCTCGTGTTCTCATTTTGGTTTAGGAAATTCTATAGACTTGGTTGTTTTGTGCCCGTTATAATTTGTCATAGTCTTGTTTTGTTCTTGTTTCATTCTTGCAATAAAATCCTATTGGGCTTTTGTTTTGCACATGTTGTGTTTTCGTTCTTATTTTTTTCGTTTCATGATTTAAATTTGGAATTAGACATGTTCATGCTCTCATTTTGGTTTAGGAAATCCTATAGACTTAGTTGTTTTGTGCCTATTATAGTTTGTCATAAACTTGTTCTATTTTTGTTTTGTTTCTTACAATAAAGTCTTATTGGATTCTTGTCTTGCACATGTTGTGTTTTTGTTTTTGTTTTGTTTGTTTCGTGATCTAAATTTGGAAATAAGCATGTTCATGTTCTCATCTTGGTTTAGGAAATCATGTAGACTTAGTTGTTTCGTGTTAGTACACTATGTTTCCCAATGGCCTTTAATTTGACAAAATCTATAATGTAAAATATTTTCAACCCTAATGTTTATAACATCCATTATGTGATTTTGAGTGCGTTTGGTGTCCTCTAACATTATATCCATTGCCCTAAGGGCTTTAACTTTCAACATAATGGTGCCCCTTATTACTTTTTTTCTTAAAATCATGTCTAACTTAGCGCACCCAACATTTCCAAAATGCATTTTCAACACCCCAATATTGTTTGTTGTCATTTTTTCATTCCTTGTTAACATTTTCATGTTTTTATCATTCTACATCATTTGTCATCATTGGCATTATCTAAGTGAGTTTTTGTTGTTGACCAAACATAAGTCATTTTTGAACCAAAATGCTCGATGAATTTGAAATTCTACTAGGGGTTGTTTAGATTTGAGAATTTTTGTTAATGTCAACATCCCATCTTGGGATGTTCTTTCAAAACCTTGACCTAACAACAATTAATATTTTAACTAAAGATTTGTAATTATAATGAAATTTCATATTAATTATTTGTGATTTTCATTTTCAATATAAACCAAAAGCTACCATCATCATAAATTTAGTGTTACCAATTGTTGGAGTTATAAACATTATGAAAATTAATCAATATAAAATATATTAAGGAATGTATTATGCATATAAAATGTGGTTTAATGGTTTATAATACACTAAAACATGTTCTTATCATTTACAAAATGTTGAAATTTAAGACATTTAGGATAATTTGTAATCAAATGTGTAAGCCAAGAACTTGAATTAAGATCCATCTTTCAGAACATAAATAATGCATTATTCAATAGGTCATTAAACCTAAAAATGGAGTTGAATGAAAAGGTGAATGTTAAAGGATATTAGGTAGGGATGTCAAGTAACATTAGACATGTAAGCAACATAAGGATTGGACACGTTGATTGAATGAGATTGAATAGGTAGGTAGGGTAAAACTCAATAAGTAAATATTTTGAAAACTAATTCAAATTTGGACATGCGGTACTATTCTTTTTTCGAAATTTTGTTGTTCCAAATGGGGTTTTGAAAAGAAATGGGGTAGCATTTCCTCTGTTTCCTTAATTTGGTTGTGTATCATTTTTCTTTGCAAGTTTTGGATGTTTAAGAGCATTAATTTGTGTGTGGAAAAACATGTAGGAGTTGGGTTTAAGAAACTAAAAAGGAATGAAGGATTTGCATAACAAAATTTGGTCAATTCTTATAGGTAAAAGTTTTGTTAAGACTATAATGAAATTGTTGTTAGTAGATTTGAAAATCAACAATTTAATCATCATTATAACTTTTAATTCTATGTAAACACATTTAAAACATGCATTTTAAAATAACAACATGCACAAAAAAATCTTAAGGATTTCAAAACCTTGATGTGATACATAATGATAATAGGTTGAAAGACATGTGATTTATGGTTAACATGTAATTGATTTAACAAAAATATTAATTCTTTAAATAATTTAAAATCTGAAATTAAAAGTAAAATTTTCAACATGTTCCAACTATATAAAAATGAGAACATTTTATAATTAAAAACAATTATTGTGATAAACTTGTATGGTTAAAAAAATCTTGCCCATCTTAATTTGCACCCAATTTGAAGACATTGGTGTATTGCCAACAAATTAAATCATTTCTTTTTCTTCTTCCTTTTTTTGCCACTTTCTTTGCTAATTTCTTTTTTCCTTTTTGTAAAGCTTTTATGATAATAAGTCATTCATCCTCCCATGGATTTAATTAATTAATGACATACAATGAGAGAAAGTTGCAATCCATACAACATATTTATGGGATTAAATTATGAATATGTTGTATGGGTTGCACATGTCATTTAATATATTCATAATATTTTCAAAATTGTTTGAATAAATGAATCGCATCCATGTTTATTCCATACAAACCTATGAAAAGAAAATTTCGCATGACTATTATTGTCAAATCATGACCCAAGAAGTTTGTGATGTGACACTATGGTAGGATTTTGGTACACCTTAAAGAATTTGAACTCACATAAGTTGTTGAAATAATAATATTTTAAAATTTAATATGTTAAGGTTTAATTTATAGCTACATTAAATTTTTCTTGTCAAGGATTAGGAAATTTATATTTGATTGTGCTTTCATCCATTACATTTCAAGTTTTTTTAAACATTTTTATGTCATTGGGAAAATTCCAATTTTTTGTCGTTGCACAAGTTTAATATGAATATTGTAATGTTCAAGTTTCACAAATTTGTAGATTTCTATTATTTCCAACAAAAGAAATAAACATTACTAAATGCAATCTAAAACTATACTAGATCCAAGTAACCAGCCTCTTCTAACTCATCTTCAAGTAACTCAACACTCGAGCAATACATGCCCATAGAAAATCCTAAGATACATTGTCACATGCAACCCATACCAGCCACATAGCAACTAAGGGCAACTAGTAGAATGTGGTAAATCACATTCTGTTATAGGGTCATATGATAAATGGTAGTACATGTCAACTTTTTCATACCCACCTAATCCAAATATGGACCCCAATTCCTTTAGACTTAGATACCCATGTGATATGGTCCTTAACACCATTACCTATACCATGTATATACTGGCCAAAAAACTACATAGCAAACAAAATTCACTGCCTTCTTCATTAGTGGTATGGGGGCCATTGAAAATCTGCCTAATTTCAAACTGACTATATCTGCTCAAGCAAATCATATTGCATTTCATTCATGGTCACCTAGACCTTAAGAATGTTCAAAACTTTGAAAATTAGACAAGTCATGAATTTACTTAGTACTTAAATGTTACTTTGTGTACTACATGAGGTCTTCCAAAAGAAGATGTAATTTAATTTAATTTTTTTCACTAAGGGACGTGGGCTAGCATTTAGAAGTGAGTGGCAAGCTACTTGCATTATATGGTACTAGTGGGAACCCGTGACCAAAGGTCACTGTGAAGTCCCCCAGTTTATTTATTTAAACTGTATTTATTTCCTTTAAACCAAGATCGCAGACGTGCGAGCCCTCCCAAGGGGCCTCCTCTTCCTCTTCCTCATTGGTTTAATGAGGGTTGTTGTGTTGAAGGGGGGAGAGATAGGTGAAGAGGTCCATTCTGTGGGAAAGGTAACCAAGGAAACAAAAGGGATCCCAAGTTCTAGTGTAAATTGGGAATTTT
>Ga0116229_10013803_pt1 | contig 11348 bp, 8 predicted proteins | sample S1TSphgellanicum_3_FD_87313 | JGI IMG/M metagenome (GOLD analysis project Ga0116229, IMG submission 87313) | Host-associated microbial communities from peat moss isolated from Minnesota, USA - S1T2_Fc - Sphagnum magellanicum MG | ecosystem: Host-associated > Plants > Peat moss > Unclassified... | reverse complement strand
TATATATATATATATATATATATAAATTTATTATTTTTTTTTTTTCCAAAAAATATTCTATCATAGTGTGTAAAGTTTTCAAGACCAAGGTTCAATTCCCATAGGAGATTTTAACAATAGATTTTAATGTTTATTAATTTTTGCACCTTGTTGCCATTTTTTCACCATTGAAATGCAAGTGTTAACTAACTTATCTATATGAATTATCATTCAATATCCATTTACTTACATGGAGTTTCACACAATAACTTTACCTTGGGTTCTATTTAGTTGCTAGTTTGTATACTTCAAATAACATAAGGTTGCCTTTCATTTCCTATTATGCATTTGATTTTGTAATTGGTTCTCAAGCTTGTATAAACAAGCATAGCCACTTGATCACCCAAAAAAAGTTCTAGTTGTCGAATTGGCATATTTAAACTACATGCAGATAACCACATGTGCCACATTGCAAATACGAAAAAAAACATTGGCTAGGATGGATGGTTGGGACATTAGATTGAACTTGATGTTTGCAAGCTAGAATGTCCATAAAATCACATAACATGGTGGATTTTTATGCACCCTTATGGATTATAATGTATCCCAAGTAATTTTTAAAAACATTTTTTATGGAAAGAGACTCAAATATATGATTATTATGTAACTTACTTTAGGTGTAATCTTTTAATTGTTTGAAAATTAATTTTTTACACCAAATGGAGGACTTCTTAACATGACTGTTATAACAATACATAAAAAAACTTGTAAATGAATTCACCAAAATCACAATTTGTAATGATGAATCCATTTAATATTGAGCCACCTTCATAAACATCATAAGCAATTCAAAATAAGGGTTTCCAAACCATTTCAAAATGGCATGAAAGTTTGAGGGATTTTGAAATATACTATAATTGTAGAAAAGTAATGGTCCATTGTGGCACAAATTTTATGAAATTTTTATAACTTTTTTCACAAAAAATATACCTTAGGGTGTATTTGAAGGTCACCACAAATAACTTTTTGAAAAATATGAATTTGTTAACCTCAAACATTGGCATTCAATAATGTCATAATCAAAATACTACAAAAATTTGTGTTTAGGGAGACCTGTCATGTCATTTTTTATTTACAAGCTAACTTACAAATGCCACAAGGGTGTAGTTGTTTATGCACAATTGTGGATACATAAACAAATTTTCTTTTGTGTTTGGGTGACAAATGAACATTAAGGACAATAAGGTGGACAACAATGGGCACTTGGAAATACAACCAAGATGGAACATGGAGAATGGGAATATATGTATTTATTTTAATTTAACAATTAGTTTAAATGAATAATTAACATGATGGGATGGATGACAAGTGCATTGGGGAACCAAACAGGGAATAAGTGTTTTGTAATCATAACATTGTTCCCATCACCACATTGGATTTCAAATGTTTTTTTTATTCCTATCATTGTTCCTATCTTTCCCCACATTTTAACATTTTCCTTGTCATTTTGGCATTGTCCTTGGTGTTTGAATATTATGTAAGTCCAAACCTTCACACAAATGCACAAAATAAACTCAAGTTTTGATAAAAAGGGACATTATAAAATAATACCTTTTGGAAAGAAACTTGTACATGAACATCCTAAAGACATCTCAAGTTAAGGGACATGCCTTTTGTTAGCATTGCCTTGAAGTTTTAATAACACATATTCAATGTTTTTTTTTTAGTTAATTGGTTAGGTCCCATTCACATTTAGGGTGTCAAAATGGAGAGTTTGGTATGGAAAAAAAATTACAAAGGAAAAATATTGTATTAAATTATTGAGATTATAAAAAAATTAAAAAATCCAACAACATATTAGATGTTATGAAAAAGTCCTTTTGAGTCCTAAACCAATTTAAGGTTAGTTATCCACCTTACAATTTTTTTATGAAAGGAATGCAAAAGGAGTACATAAAATATTGCAATTTTTTTCAATTTTTTTGGAAAAAAACATGTTTCCATATGTGCAAATACATGGTCATTGGGTGAACTTGATGAAACAATACTAACATAAAAAAACTACATGGGATTTTATTTTTTTTGGTACAATTTGAAAGTTTTTAATATTCATTGGGCTGATAACTTCTAGTTCCAAACACAAGTGACATGTGTAAAAAACAATCATGCTAAAAGAAAAAGTTTAATTGCCCATAGAAGAATATTTAGGCATATTTTATATTTATGTTGAAGTAAACCCAAAATGTTGATGCACAATAATGTGTGCATGTGAAAAATTGTCGTTGTCTCACACGAATTATTTTAACTTGGACTAGAAAAAAATCTCATTTAAACTTGTCTTGTTTAAATGTTATTTGAAAAAACTAATGGAAAAAAGTCTCAACTATGAATGAACCCAACCAAAATGTTTTCTAATATTAATTTGCCCAACTAGGAAAAAAATGGAAAGGTTGGATTGTAAAAAGGATGGAACCAATGACAAAGATGGTAATGCAATACCTTGTGACAATGCTAAAATCTACATGCAATACAATGTTGCATGAATCATGTTTTTTCACATTCATTATGTGCAATTTCATGAACTATTGTGCTTCTTTGATTATTTTTATATTCATGTTCATAAGTTGACTTTGTTACACCAAACCTTGAAAGCAACAACATATGCGTTTGCACTCAATTTGGAAAATTCCCTAAGAATGATGAAATTCATGCTATTAGTTTTGAACAAAAAAGTTTCAAAGTTCAATGAAGTTCTTGTATATGTTAGTGTAATGAATAAAAAGTTACAAAATTATGCAAGGAAAGAAGACAATGAATTGTATGCATTGAATCGATGTGTTGTGGTAGCAAATTAAAGTTTATACGAGAAAAACAATATAGTCTAACTTTATCCAAGAATAAATTTTTCATAACAAACTAATTTGTAGGGGGAAAAATCTCACACCATTTCAAAGTTATTTGCACATATATCTTCCAACATATCATTATTTTTTCAATTTTCATGTGTCATTAGGCAAAGTTTTTGCTAAGTGCTTAATAGAATCCACTTGATAATTGTTTATTGGTTGGATCAATGTCAAAAATAATGGTTCATGCATTAAGATTATATTGTGCATGGGGGATGCATCTAGAAGCTAGAAACAACATGATGCTCAACATCAAAAAATTATGGTTTGTTTAACATGGATTTAAATAAAACCTAATCTCTTCAAAAAAGAATGTTTATCTTTTAGCAAAAACATTAAACTATATGTTTGAATGTAATAGTTTAACAATCATATTTGTAATATTTTCATCATGTTGACCTTGAAGATTCAATATAAATATTTGGTGAGATTATAGATCAAAACACAAGGGTTGAAGTTTAGATTTTTGTGGCCCAAAGCCAACCCAACACCCTTTTGGTGGAATTGGCACAAGGATTAGATCACAAAATTAACATTTTTGCTTGAATTGTAACAAAAACCAAAACCTTAAAAACAAGCTTTGAAAAAGGGTTCAAGGTTTTTAAATAGGCCCATTCAATTATTTTCAAAAGTCACAAAGTACATTGAATTTTCCAAGGTAGGAACAATGAAGTTTTTAAAAGTCAAAAAATAGGTTTAATGTTTTAACTAACCATGTATTCAAGTTTTTTTGAAAAATCAATAAGTATCTTGGATTTTTAAGGTAAAGGATCAGTTTAAATTTCCTACAAAACTCAATACCTTCACAAATTTCAGTTTTATTTTGTTGTAAATCTTTTTACCTAGAAAATTTCCGACCTTATGGAGTGTGCAATGTGTTCACGAAATTGGATCATGTTGCTGAACCAACCTTAAATGTTATTGAATTTGAAAACAAATCTTAAAATTGAAACTACAAGTTTATAAATTTGAAGAATTGGGTTCAAACTTGAACCCAAATTAAAAACTAGCCAATTTCTTTTTTAAAAAGTGTCAAAACTGAAATTGAAAATCAAGATGCATAAAAGAAAAACTGGATAGTATAACCTTGATATTGTGTTGTTCATTTGCACTTTAAGTCAAATCCAAGTTCAAATCTAGGTCTAATTAAGAAACCCATGCTAAGTTTTCTAAAATTTTCTAAATTTGAAAAACAAGAAAAAAGGGAAAAATGATATTTGAAACTTAGAAATTGGCCATCAATTAGAACCAAACCTAGACCTAGCTTCCAAACATTTTTTTGCAGCTTCCAATTTATTTATTATTTAAATTCTATTTTTATTTTTTTTAGTGTGATTAAACATGTTGTTAGTTTTGGGGAAATTTTTCATTTATAAAGTTTTAATTTCATAATACTAGTAATTGGTGGGGGAAGGGTGTTGTGGGTTAGAATGTGTTGTTAATTTTTGGAAATTGTTTCAACCTATATGCAAGAAAAACATTTCTTTCATGTTTTTTGGGTTTAATGATCATGTAGATGAATGTGGCCACTTTTTATTGGTTGTACAATGTTTATAATTGGAAAATCTTCAATTTTGGTCTATGCACTTAGGTAGGTAGAACCAAATACAACTTGGAATCAAACTTGCTTAAGATTATTTTTTGAAGAACCAAGAACCAAAAGGGTCCAAACACAATAATAGGAACCACAAAGGGGTGTGGACACTACTTAGAATTGTGCTCCTATATATTTGAAAAATCACCAAGGAAACATAACAATTTGACTTATTAAATTTTTTTTTGAAATATGCTCCATAAAGTTACAATTAAAAAAAATTTGAAAATGTCTGATGTTTCAAAAGTCTTTTTGTACATTTTCAAGAAGTCGAAACAAAGATGTGAACAAGTGATGTAACTTTTGGTCAAAAGTTTGCATCTTGATGACAAAGAAAAGGGTTTTGAATGTTGTGTAAAGGGGCTTTTGTGGAAAGAATGGGTCTATATGTTATATTTAGACAAATATGTTTTAGCATGTTGCCAACACATAAGATTCTCAAACTTTTTTACTTTCCTCTTTAACATGTAGTAAAATTAGGCTAAGCCTTCTTTTGGATACTTGTCAACCCACCTACCTCATGACTTTGAGTGGGAAAAATAACATTAACATCGACATATGTTATTTTATTTTCAAAAATCATTTGTCCCTTATCAAATGTGCATTAAACATTTTCAAAATTATTATGATTTTTACTATATTTCGTAAGAAGGGCCACATGTGTTGAATCATTCAATTTTTTTTTAATATGCAACTTATTAAACCTTAATATTTGAATATCTTTAATGACCAAAATAATTCATAATTTGTGATCATGGTGAGAACCAAAATTGTACATTTGACTATAATGTACATATGATACAAAAAAAATCAATAATTATTATATTATGGGTCATATTAATTGATTTCAAAATCACAATTGAATTCAATAAATTGTTGGGGTTTCAATGCAAAATGCAAAGGGTTTCAAAATAGACCAAGACATGAATGCCACATGTCAATCACAATCCTTGGAAAGGATTTTGGCCTTGGCATGCATGGTTCCTTCATTATGTTTGAATGGAAATGTTTTAAAATGTTAAGAATCAAGTCTAGAATTGAACTTGATGTTGTATCAAATTAAAAAAATCATTAGACCATATTCAAAAGTTATCTCCAATTAGAAAAGATTGAAATTGGGATTGGAAGTTTTCTTTAAAAGCTAGGACTGAGTAATATTGGTATTAATTAACAATTATTTTTTATTATCATCCTAAGTGTTTTGGAACACATAACCTTACACAATGTTTTTTGAGACCCTCACTCCCATATATTAGTATTTTCAATCATCATGCATTTAAAAATTTCATTTGTGTAAAAATAAAATTGTTTGATTACAGTATCCAATCACAAGAGTGAATGGCAAGACCAAACTAATTCAAATACGAGACAATGTTGCATTCAATTAATTCTAAGGTCAATTGCAATTTTTGCATCCTCTTATAATGTCCTAGGCAATTTATATTTTGTCAAATATCTTATCAAATTACAAGATGTGTTCTATGTAATCCAACCTGTCTATCTATTACTTCTATTGTTGGCAACAAAATTTTAATTGTACATGAGAAGATTTGTCTAACTTTAGGTATAATTCGCAACAAACATTGTAGTAAATGGTAATTTTCATTGTAAAGAACTTCCATAGTAAAGTTATGCATTTGACCTTACCTCATATGAGTGTTCAACTTATCATTATGCTTTGATTCTCTTCCCATTCTTGTCTTGTATTTTTTCACTAAAGTATTTTCACATTCTCAAATGTGTTTTCACAAAAAAACATTTAAAAGATTAGAACTTCACAATTTGATGCAGAAAGAGAGTGATTTAGATTTATACTAGAATTCCACTTTGATTTTTTGTTGATTGGCCTCCTCAAAGCCTTTTTTTTTTTGCAAACAAAATGCATGAACACAAGTGGCAAAGAGTTTCAAAGCATTACACATTAGAGATGCTTCCAACTTGACACCCAAAAATGAAAAACAAGGTTGGGGATAGATGATGTAACCTTAAAATCACCTTTCAAAAAATAAACCCAAAAAACATTATGTGTTGCAAAAAATGCAAATTACTTCAAGTGTATGTTTGGTTAATTTTGACATTGTGGCAAGGTTTTATTATTCATTTGGTTGGACTATTTGGCATTCTCCAATCTTCCACTCATGATGGACAAAATGGCATGATACACACATCAAAGTTGCTAGCCCCATGTCCCAAAAGGACATCCTAGGGACAAGATGCCAAATTTTGAACATTGCAAATCCAACCATTGTGGTAAAAAATATGGATTGGACTTGGGTGGCATGGTGTAGAGGATACTCTAGTTTAGTTAAATTGACATTAAGGTAATGAATGATGATAGGGGATGACAAGGTGAGAATGTGGTGACAATGAAGGATGGCAGAGGATGATGAGACAACTAGGGGGATTGTTGGGGTGGATAGATTTTGTTTTTGGGGTATTTTTTTGGCAATATGGACAACAAGTGGATGTCATTGGTAAGAAAACTAACTTGTTTCGGTGATGAAAGATAGATATGGACAAGGGGGGTGTGCACTAGGGTGTCCATGTCACTAACAAAATTAATCAATCAATTAATTAATTAATTATTGGGGTGATGGATGAACCATGAACACAATAGAATGAATGATAAGGCACCTAAAAGGACAATGTGATGGGGAACAAATGTAAAACATGTATTACCATCATTAAGGCATTGTTTCCATCACCACATCAAATTTCTAACATTTCTTTCTATTCTCATTGTTGTTCCCCATGTTCTTCAATGCTTTTGCATTTGCCTTGTTGTTTTGATGTTGTTTGGATCCAAAAGGTAGATTTAGGTTTCGCAAAATAAAATTTTAAAAATTACAATTTTGGAGGGAAACTTGAAAGACAAATTGAAATGTATCGGGTATAGTTCAAGGATTTCCTAGTTGAGGGACATCCCACCTACCAATCCTAACACAAAGATTTTTGAATATTGCATAATGTTATCCAATTTAAGATGTTGTGAAGAAGGGTGAAGATGTATAAACCCCAATGTTTTATCACTTTTGTTTTTCCTAGCTACACAGTGTGTGCTATCGCAAGTGAGTCAAACCCTTCAACATATGGCAAATGTTGGCCTGGGAAGTGCCAAATTTCAGTTAGTAAGACGAGGTTAGCACCCTGAAACAACTCTAGTATTTGCACCCCTGTTTTTAGTTTATTTACACCACCCCTTTGCATGTTCCATAATACCATGCATAGGTTTCTCTGGTCCCTGTGTCCTTAGATAGAGAAGGGCGGGCAAATATGAATGCCATTGACGAAGAGTTTGGCTACGTGCTAGAAGGCACGCTTGCCCGTTGCCTTGGCCTCCTTGAACAACGACCACATCTTCGACTTGCGTGCTTGCTGCGTGGGCGTGAGGTCCTCATCCAAGCCTAGCTTGGTCCCCACTAGGCCCTTATGCCTTCCTAACACGGCCTAGTGGTCTCCACTAGTTGCAAACTTGAGCAACACCGCACCAAGGCGCGTGCCTGCCGCCGAGGTGGAGGCCCACGCAGCAGCAAGGCGCTGCCGCGTGGCGATGACGACCTTGGTGTGCAACTTCATATGGCCCTGTAGTAGTTCTATGTTGAGCCGTTGCACTAGCTCGTCCTCAATCTCGCCTTCCATGGCCTCAAATCCCGTGAGGCGCAGGTTAAGCTTATGCTCCTCTTGTTTATGCGTGTCAGCCAGGGTCTCCACAGCTCGGCTGACCACCTGGCGCACGTTCTTGGCCATCATTGTGGTCCACTTGGGCTCCTTTGCAGATGCAGCATTGGCTGTGAGAGTCGTAGCTGCCTTGTGTTCCATCAACTGGTTGACCGCAAGGTTGCTAGTGGCTGTGAGAGACGCAATGTTCTCGATGGCCACCTCCATCTTGGACAGTCGCGCGTCAACAGTTGAGTTGTTAGTCTTAAGGCCCATCACCAGCCAACACCTAGCTAGGGTTGCCTGGTAGACCGCTAGGGATGCACTGTCTGGGACATTGAGCTCGGTGTTGTTACAGTGCTACTTGGCAGTGTCCTTCCTCAACATGAAAATGTCCGACGTTGTAATGAAAGGACATAACAACGGTGTGGCATCAAGCGCCATCGTAGAGTTCTTCAAACCCTAAACCCTAAATCAATGTCTATTTTTAAAAAAGGTTTTGTATGTAAAATGACTTATAGAAAGAAGGAGAAAAACAAAAATCAAAAAATCAAAAAATGGGGAAACACTTAGCTCTTCATTTTTCTTCTCTTGGTTTTTGTCTACTCATTTCTTCTGTTCCATCTGTAGCTCTCTACTTAGGATATTGATGTTGCTATTCAAGATGGCATGCTTCTGCACATGTCAAATCTCCAAGCAGTCATGTAGCCCATCTCTCTTGGGGGCATCCTTTGTTGGGGCTTTTTTAATTTTCTTCGGGTTTTTGCTGTTGGCTTGTTTCAATTTCAGCTTACTCCAATCTCTTGCATGCAAGTGTTGTTCCTGGGACTTGTGATCCACTACTCAATGTTGCTTATAACTGCTGTCGCTTGGAAGAATCAGACTGGCGTGAATGGATTTGGATTCCCCGCCCAACTCTAAGCTTCACAACAACCAGGCAAGTACCAGGCAAGTAGGTAACTGAAGCTTGTTGCAACTGGATGAGCGGCAAACCCTAATTTTGTGTTGCGAGGAATTGCAGCAACTATGTTGAAAACTCAACCCAGAGGAGAAGCTTTAAAATTTGGAGCTTTAGGTGCTTCGTTGACTATGGATGCTCATCAGTATGTAGCCTTGGCTCACGGGCCTGATGTGGAGGAAGCAGTCGGAGAAGAAGAGGAGAGTAACAATAGTAGGTGCTGGTCAGGAGGAGTGTTGTGTCAAAAGGTCATGAGGAGTCGTCAGTTGCTACTGAGCTACCATATTCTTCCTCCCACACCAAAACGCTACTCCTCAACCCCACCAAAAAAATTATACTTAAGAATTGGTTGAAAAACTTTTTGAGAACCCTAGTTAAATATTAGGGCTGATTATTTGATGTTTTGAGAACCATGATTTTATATATATGTGTGTGTGTGTGTGTGTATGTGAGAACTACCTGAGAACCAGCGGGTATCAGGCTCCATTTCTTCCAACTGGCCAACACTCTCCTCAACAGTGATGGATAAAGTTACATTTGTGCATGTTGCTGTTGAGCTCTTCTTTCAAGACTATGCAGGGTAGGCTGGCCCATCACCAATCATCTACCTATGACTGAACACTTATTTATATCTTCATCATATGTGCTTCATTTTGAGTGATTTAAAATGTTATGGGAGCGCTTCCTCAAGCTCTAGAAATCATCTTTGAAGTGCAAAGAAAAAGGAATGATGAAAAAATAACAAGAAGAAAAATACACTCTCCAACTTACAAAACGTTTTTCTTTTTCTTTTTTCTTTTCTTTGGACCCCTCCTACTTTCAAACCTCACAGCTTTCTTATTCATTTTAAACAATTTAAAGTGCTAGAGAAGCACCACCCGAAGTTTTACAAATCATCTTTGAACTCTAATAGCAACAGAGCAACATACAAGGAGTTTTTTTAAGTGTTCAGGAACTGACCTTTGTAATGTTCAGTGATTTGTTTTTAAAAAAGTTCTTGACCCCCTTTACTCTGGGGGGCTGGAACTTTCTCATTTCTAATCCATTTTCGACAATTGTTTGTGTTTCAGATGCACCAAGAGGAGGGTTTCAAGTTTTGTTCGAACACTAGAAACAATGAAGCCCTCCCCTTGGATCCGGCTTGCCCTGAGTGCTTACGTATTCTACCCTAGTACTATGATAATTCTCTTATCATGCACACACCTACAAAGTGGAGGAACCAACTCAAATTCATGATATGAAAACACATTGCAATTTGCAACTTTATAAAGCAAAGCTTAAAAAGTCTTCAGTCCTGAAAAAGCAACTTGTACATCCTGGCTGAAAGCGATTAAGTAACTTTTAAAAGAGTTATGAGCCCATAACAATCTTGTCATCAAATGTCTTGCTTTACAACTTTGGGGCGCTAAAAACCATCAATATTTAGCCAAAAGGGGTTTGTTTTTCGCCAATCTTTGACATTGAATTTTTTGGCATTGTCAATGCAAGGACAATTTTACTATTAAGCTTTTAAACTACAATTGAAATCTTTTGGTGCAAGGGCCTTGTAAATATATACAGGTATGAGCTGGTAGGGAAAGTAGATTAGATACCTTACCCTGAGGTCAGTTTCGTCATTAGATAATCCTCAAAATAGTGAAATGAAATTTTTGTGAAAATATGAAGTTGACATGTTGAAAATCACCATAATTTATCATAGGCTACACTCTAAATAATTTCAATACTCATAACACAATAGTCTAATAGATGATGTAAATATATATACTTTCAAATTTAGAAACGAATTCATTTTTTGAATTTTATTTTTTTTGTTTTGTCAATGTGAAAACTGACCCTAGGCTACGGTAGTCAATAATTTTGTTTGGGTATATTTCCATATTACTGCATTCTATATGTTTGGCTCTTCCTTTTAAATACCCACAGTATAAAGATTTGTCCCAATTCAAGAAAGAAATCCGTAAATTCACCGGGAGTTTCACAGGGTGTCTCACACCCTATTAATTTTTCGCCCTGAGTAATTCCAGTGGTCCATAAAGTCGCCCTGACTGTGGGCGATTTTGGAAAAAGACAGGGTGAGAAGGGGTTCACCACGTGGGAGCGCCTTCGACTGGCTTAAAGAGGTGGACAGTCCAAGAAGTTGATAATTTCAACTTTGGGATTGTGGGGCGGGTGGGGAGGCTTTAGCCTTTTGGGGATTTTGAGGGTGGGTGAGGGGATTTGGGTGGGGTTTTTTCTTTCATGAAGGATGGGTGGG
>Ga0116229_10013802_pt1 | contig 11348 bp, 8 predicted proteins | sample S1TSphgellanicum_3_FD_87313 | JGI IMG/M metagenome (GOLD analysis project Ga0116229, IMG submission 87313) | Host-associated microbial communities from peat moss isolated from Minnesota, USA - S1T2_Fc - Sphagnum magellanicum MG | ecosystem: Host-associated > Plants > Peat moss > Unclassified... | reverse complement strand
AAATATATAAATGCGTTGTAAATGTGAATTTGTCAATACCTAATGGTTAGTTATTCACCAATAATATGTTTTCTAAGATTTTTTTTTTAAAGATTAAATCTAAGGTGTTTTTCTGTTATTGAAATTGGGTGTTACATTAGCTAGCTAGTCCAAAGAATAAAAGATTAAAAGTGTCTTGGCCCTTAATCCTTGCACAATAGTCCTTTTGAAAGTATATAGGTTGTTTCAAATTCAGTAAAGTAAGGATGATGATGTCGAAGGTTATGTCAAAATTAAAATTCAACTATATTTTGAAATAAGACTTGCTTGTTTGTAACAATTCATTATTTTTTTTCATTTGATCTATCCAATCTTATGTGGTTGGCTTTATAGGTTTCAAATTACTATGTTGAAATAGGCAATCTTTAAAGCATGGACTTATTTGCAATTGCGCAAAGAGGTCCTAATATAATATTTTGGTATTAAAATGTTTAGATTTTATTGAATCCAATAGCTTAGTGATTGTGACACACAAGTTTATAACAAAGTTAGGGTTTGGCCTTGGCATAATGCCTCAGCATAAGACTCCTTGGAAAATTTCCTACCTTTTTTCTTTCATTTCCTTTAATATTTTGTGATTAATTTTGTAGATTTAGGATTACCTTATAATGGTAGGCAATTTTTAGAAAGTGGAACCCGTGTTCATAGTAAACCTCCTACCTCATGGGCACCAAATGTCCCATTTTCCCCAACTTATCATGTTTCATTGAACTTTGTAGTTCCCATTGCCCGTTCGCCTCATCATGCACCACCAATGACCTATCTTCGACCTCATCCCCCATGCAAACCATAAACCACTCATTCATTACCCCTCCAATTTTAACAAAACATAGACCACCTATTAGTGCCGCTTACCAGCCCCCAACCCTTCATGTGAATGTGGGGTCCCAACTTTACATTTTCTCAAACCCCTTCGATCATGCACAACTAGGACATTTTTCCCCTTCCACTTTATTGGTCCCTATAGTTGGCCATGATCATACCCCACAACCTACCCACATTTTTTCAACACGCCCTTAACTTCCACCTAAAGTCTTGTGCCCCACCTATGGGCACCAATTTACTAGTCTATGGTTAATTTGTCATCAACATTCTTGTTAGACATTTAATTCATCCAATCCAAACCCTTGTGATCATCTTAGCTCAATACCTTCCTTAATTCCCACTCCACCTACATTAACTTGGACTTGAGTTTCAACATCGGATATTCTCGGGTCCTTTCACTTAGGCCTTTGTTGTCCTTATTTGTATAATCACATCCCCATCATTCTACAACATGATGTACAAGTGGCATTTCGTTTTCCATTAGATAAACTAACATTAGGATGCGTATAATGTGGTAGTTTGGCACTTGCTCCTTTTGTTACCCAATGGTATTTCACTTTGTCCCCTCGTGGTGGGGCGATAGGGCATAGGGAAACACAAATTTGATTCAAATGTTTTCTAGTAACGACTAGGAAAACTTGCAGGAAGAGTTTTTTTTGTGGGCCCAAGCTTTGTCAATTAGTTTGAACTCAATCCCTTTTCTGACGTGCTCCCAAGTCCCTAGTTAGCCCAAGTTGGGCCTAAATTACTCAAGTTGCGGAATTGTCGGGGACTCGAAGCACGCTCCCAGCTCTCAACATTAAAAAGGGTAAAAATGCATGCTGAAGCTCTGGGATGGGACTAGGAAGAGTGACAAACTATTCACTTATTTGAACTTGCATCAAACTAACCAATAAGTTGGTTAGTTCACATTTTGGAGCACCCTTGGTGCTAGGACAAACCACAGGCAACTTTAGATTCATTTGATTCACCATGGCCCGGACTCGGAGGAAGCCACCACCTTCCCCCATATAATATACTCTATGCCTCTCTGTGGCACCCACATCCGAATGGTTTTTTTGTCCCGGGACTCCCAAGGAGGAGTCCCGAAACTATCTCGGTTTCGACTCCCAAGACTTTGAGTAATCATAACTCTTTTCTCAGACCTCTAATTGGGATGAGGTCTAAAGCAAACTTGTAGCTCTCCTCGAGAGCTTTTCAATGGTGTGTCGCACTTCACCTGCACACACCGGGGTCAGGTCGATTCCCAATTTTTAGTGGTCAAGAGTCAAATTGCCAGTTTGACTTTCGGCCCTTCTTTTTCCCATAACTTGTGTTGTAGATGTCCAAATGGCCCATGCGAAGTCATTTTTGACATTTAAACATCAATAGCTTTCCAATGATATAAAGAACACCCTAATACAAGGTGTTTTGGCCCCTACAATCAAGCTCTGAAGTTTTGGGAGTCTCGAAGGACTCCCAAGTCCCAACTTTGGGAGTGTGAGTTTCATCCTCACACTCTCCCAAGGTAGCGTTGCGACATTTTCCCAAACATGATCTTTTAACTCATAAACGCCTATTCCGTAATTTTACATTTGGCCATGTATGGGAATATTTTTGAGCAGTTCACACTTTGGCACCATTTTCTCCCACACCCATTTCTTCCAACACCACCTCAATTTTCACCGCATTACACCCCAAATCAAATGGCTATTTCTTGCTTTTTCTCGAAGATTACGAGCTAAACCAAGACCTTCAGCTTTCTTCTGATTCCTTCAAATTGATGTTCCAACAAATGTTGCATTTATCAACAAGTGGTATTTTTGGGATGGTTTTTGAACATTTTCGAGACTATATTCATTTTGAAGATTCAGCAAGTGGATTCCTTCAATTGTTCCAACTTTGTTTTCATATTGCATAAAGTCACATTTCACCACAAATTTCACATGTCCTTGGGGCGGCCCACCTCTTAGCCATGACCTTCAGGTGGAGTTCATTCCATTGTAATGGGGGAAACATTATATCAACTCACAAACCACATTTTATGTCTTCAATTCCACCAAACTTTTGTAACACATTTTTCCCCACATTAATTTGGAGTTACAATTAAAGATGGTTATGAAGCAATAATCCACGGCATCAGGTGCACCTTAAGCCTTCACCCAAATTTCATTTTTCTTCAGTTAGACATGACAAACACTTTCAATTCAATGTCAAGAGGGCTCATATTTCAAGAACTTTATGCAACATGTGGGGACATCATACAATTCATCCCCTTTATTTATGCATTCTATGCATTCAAATTTCCTTTATTTTACAGTCATCATAATCATGAAGGTGATGTCACAATCATCCCATCTGCCATGGGGACTCGTCAAGGTGATCTTTTGTGGGGGGGCACTACTTGCTTTAGCCCATTTTAAGGCTTTACGTTTTATAATTAATCATTATCCTTTTTGTCTATTTCCATCCATTGTAGATGACACTCACATCAGAGGTCCCCTTTGAATTGTATCACATGCATATGAACATTTTTAGACCAAATTTGTGTGATACATTTTTCTATCCAACCTCAGAAATGCATTGCATGGTCACCCTCTAGCTTGCCACTAGATTTCAACACCCCATCCCAGTTTACCACCCCATCCAAACAAATTAGAATCTTTAGGGTTCCGTTAGTCATTTTAACTCTCATATCATCCTCCATCAAAGATGCCTTGTTAGAGGATGTTTGACATCTGAATGTTGTTTTAAAAATGGGTGATGTTTAGGTGGCCTTCGGAACTATAACTCGTTATTTTGTGCAATGCCCATTGTATATTTTACGATGCACACCTCCATCTTCCACATTCATAAAGTTTTTTTTTTCCTTTGACTTTTCCCTCCTTCAAGTGTTTGGATGCCTATTGGGTCCAAGATCCTTCGATAGCCAAAAAGGGCCTTTAGCTCATAAATAAGCCTCCCTCCCAATGACTTTTGGTGGCAGTGACATCATATTGACATCCACCATCGCCCCAATAGCCTATTTAGAAAGTTGGGCCATTGTCATTTCAATCATAACCGCTAGATTTATGGTTGATCAATGTCCTTTCCTTTTTGAAGCTTTAATACAAGTCAATAACAACACATTTCCTTTCCAACAACACTTGAAGGCAGCATGTGATCTTTTACCACTCGTAGCTTATGCATGTCTTCTTCCATTTGAATAATTCATTGGGCAACAAATGGTTCAATTTCAAGATTCCATTTCGGAGCGTCTTCATCATCATGCCCTTTGTAACATGCTCTTCAATGGGACATTTAAGGTCCATCATGCCCAAAACAACATTTTGTACATGATTTGACAATTGTAAGCATCCTTCAATGTGTGTGCACACATCCCATCGACCCTATGGGTATCCACCTCTTATGTTGTGTTCATAACAAGGAGCACAAAGGAACCCATGATGTAATTTGTGGTCGACACCTTTGCCGCCATTGCACGAGATGTTGATTTTCATGTGCAACAAAAACAATTACATACGCTTTTTTCAACCACATTGAACTCCTTTTGTTGACAAGTCAACACTATGCTTACCAAAAATGGCGTTCGCACCTTAGCGAATGTTGCCATTGTCGACCCAATGTGACCAAATTTATTTCCTTGATCTTGCACAACTTAAAGATTTGTTACCTTCAATGCAACTCAAGCCAAGGAAAGGAGCTATTACAACCGACATCTCACTAATCGATTTCTCCCCTTAACAATTGAGGTATTTGGTTGCTTAGACAAACATGTCAATGTGTTTTTACATGATTGTGTCAATGCCATTTGGAGCTTGAAGTGGATAAAAGGCCTTCATCTTTCTACCTTGGTCATTTTTCTTCGTAATTTTTTTTTTATCACATTACAAAGGATGCAAGCATCTTTCATCTTAAGTTGGGCAATAGCCATAGGTTCAGCTACTTCCTAACTTCCACCCCTTCATGACATGCCTCCCATCACCACGGCCAATCTATTGCAAGCTATCAATTTTGACATATAACTATGGCTGACCTACCTACCACAGGTGGTCGCTTATGGACATGGAGAGCTTTTCATAGCTACTTTGAACCAACTTGATGTCCTATCACTTCTCCCTTTTCCTTCATTTTCCTCCTTTGTACATTTCCCTCATCTATGGTGTGTTTCATAATAAAGCATTACAGGTCTTTGATGATAAAAAGGGACCTCTTGGGTTGCACCCTGTATCACCTCATTGGCAGAGTAGAATTTATAATTTCCTACCTGTGTCTGCCACCCATTCTTGGCTAGACTACTAGCCCCCTCTTTGATCATGGTTACCTACATGAAGGTACTGAAGCTTTTGTATTTTTTACGAAGACAGTACAGATACTTCTAGACCATTTCCACCACAGAGAAGAAGTTGAGATATGAAAGTGAAGTTTGAACGGAACTAAACTCAGTACTAATTATGCAGATAAGTGGGAGATAAATGGCAGTAGCAGAAAGGGGCCTATTCATACTAGCATCCTTGGTTATATCTCATTTTATTGTCTAACCAGGCCCATTAATCAGGGTTAAGTGGAATCAAAATTCATCAAAGCAAATCAACCATACTTTGGACTGGTGGCCCTAATAGTAAATCTGGTGGACAGATTTTTGTTGATGATCTGGATTTAACGCATTTCTTTCCTAAGAATCTAGATATCTAGAGGCTACTGCACATGCATGTCAATTTGACGTTAGCTGCTGTAGGTGGCATGTAAACTGCTCGATCTCAAAGGACCTTTAAGGTTTGCAACCTTAGTACGTTACTTTTGGAATAATATCGCCTTTTCAACTTGAGGTACAGCTGTATGCAGCTACCGCTTAGCCGATCCCATCGGCTTGGTGCGGAACTAGGTATCCAGTTTTACCGATACTTGCAAGTGGTAGCACAAAGAAACGAAAGCCCTGGTTGTTACTTTACAGATTGGGTCTGGGAGGTGCGCTGCTCTAATTCTTGAGAGGGATACAAGCTGAGCTCACAATTTTGAGTCTTTGGCAAGCAGGGTTCGCATTAACAGGTGAAGCGTGGAGTGACCAGGTTAAGATCATCTGATAATTGTGGTTTGCATCCGTGGACAAACAAATGGAAGTCTGGACGGCCACCTTGTTGTTGATTGCAGTGCTGGAAGCTCTAGTGTCCAGTCTCTCCACTGTTCCAGGAGTGTTGGGCGCTCAAGGTTTGTTGCACATCAATAAAAACTGTCTCTGAATCGTGCTCCCCTTTCGTAGTATGTAACACTCGTGTTCCACTTTTTAAAACTAGCTTTTCAATATTGTTTATTTAATTCGAAATGCTAAACTGAATTTCCTGACAAAATGCGATGCAATTTGAAGAAAAGCTTTAACTAGTTTTTTTAAGAGTTTGGAATTCTTTGAGGAGACGTGCACCAACGTTATCTCCTAGTATTTTGAAAATCGGTTCTTGACCTTGGAGCCTTGTCCAGAGCTTGATTTCAAGCCAACCATAATACTCTTTTGAACAAGAACGATTATAATTAACCAAACAAGGTGCAAATCGAGTAGGAAAACTCGATCCCACCTGGCTTAACCAGATGTCCAGTGCGTAATCAAACAGTCACGGGTCTGGTTCGGCTCTGTTTTCTCAAAGACTCAACTGTGTAAGGTCGGCTACTTCAGTTCTCAGCACACGGGTGGCTCAAAGATATATTTCAACAAGAGTTGACTTCATGTTTTTTCTTGTTGGCATGCAGGATCCATCTTTGTTGACTGTGGTTCAAACGTCGGCTATGTAGACAAAGTCACAGATGTCTCATGGGTTACTGATGCCCCATATATAACATCTGGTGTAAACGGACACGTCCCAAGTGCCCAAACGAATTATCCAAACTTCTCCGAATTCACAACTGTGAGATACTTTCCCGATTCCATCGCGAAAAACTGTTACAGCTTTCCAGTTATCTCAAATCAGACGTATCTGATTAGAGGGACTTTCTTCTATGGTTCTTATGACAATGCTAGTTTCTTACCCAGTTTTCAATTGGGTATAGACGGTACTATAGTTGCCAACGTTACCTTTGATGACAATGCCACATTTGTGTATCATGAGTTCAGTTATGTGTCTGAGCTGAATTTTAACACAACGTTTCTGTGCCTATTACGAGACTCCTCTAATTCAGTTCCGTTTATTTCTTCGATATCTTTTTCGCCTCTTCTGAAAAATTTCTTCTATATTGCTCCTTCGACCCTCTATCAAGGATACTACTTCCAGACAAAATATCGGCTGAACTTCGGTGGAAACAGACTCATCAGGTATGCTAGCCAAATTATGTTCATTCCAAGTTCCAACGTTGCCGCCTTGCCCTTCCTGTACTAATCAAATTTGTTACAACTTAGTAAGTGGGATTAAGTTGCTGCTCGAAGAATTCTCATACTCACCCAATATCAACGAATAATCACAGCAGCAAGGAGATAACATAGAATAACAAAGAAATCAGTAATGGGTTCAAAAAGTAGTCTTCCTGATGAATTCATTAGATTTACTTCTTTGCTGAAGCCTCGTCCACACACCAGATAGTCACGATTCTAGACAAGGATTTTGATCTTATCCTTGATGCATCCTAGTCCTAAATTGGCACTGGATACCTTTCGGGATTATTACCTTGCCTTGACATATGTTGGCCGATTTGCCAACAAGGAGTCGTAGATTGATCATTGCTTAGATTGTTCTTTCATTATGGTGTTTCGGGTTATTGCAGATATCCCGATGACATTTATGATCGATATTGGTATCCCCAAGGGTCGAACTCAACGTTTCTAGAGAGTACCACTCCACCGCCACAAATTCTAACAACAAACCACAGCATTGATGAAAACATTATATTTCCTGACGTCATCCCTGCGGCTGTCATAGATACTGCCCTGACAACCACAGGTGGCAACATAACAATCTTCTTCCCAGACTACTACGCCTATCAAGCGTTCGTAATATTCTACTATGCTGAATTGGATGCAACTGCAAATGCTACTTCACGGCAATTCTATGCACAGGTACCGGGATTTATAACTACTTTTATCAATCCAATCGTCAATGTTTCACAAAAATTCAGTGTTTCCTACGAGGGATTTGGTCCCTTCGAATATTTCGCTGGATGGGATATTGTTCTATACCAAGACCAAAAAAATTCCAGTCCTCTGGGTCCCTTGGTGAATGCCTTGGAGGTTCTGGAACTTAGCACAAGCACCATGGCCATACGTACAAACCCTGAAGATGGTGAGTTATTATTCTACCATTAAGTACTAGTTTCTAGTTGCTAGTTGAATTCTCATCAAAAGACACCCCAAGACTTTCCACACAATCGAGGGTATGATTTCTACATGTCAGGTAAGCTCAAGTCGACGAGAGTTTACTCACAAGGCAATTCAGTCATTTTGCAACCTCGAGAAAATTCAGTGTTGAATTTCCTGATGTTAACTTCTATGTTGTTGGACATATTTTTTGTTCAAAAAAACTTCAAATCCCACACAAAACTCTTGTTAGACCTAACAAGTCTCAAGTGCATCAGAACGGCCAATATCGAGAGCAATGGGTTTCCATTGTGAACCATCTTTTTACAAAAGGAAGGATGAGCTACATTCCAGAGTTTCTAAATTTTAATTGACCACATTACCATTCAAAGTATTGCTGAAGGTTGTGACAGCTAACGAAAACTAGTCTGAGGTGTGCATGCAGCACTTACTATCGAGGAGATAAAGTCAAGTTACAACCTTACCGATTGGACTGGCGATCCATGTCTTCCATTTCCGCATGCCTGGATCGCATGTAGCTATGGCAGCAACTCCGTCCCTTTAATTAAAGAAGTGTGAGTAATTCTCTTATTCAACTATAGCCATTTCAATGACGTTGTAGAAGATTTTTAAAAGTTGGAGATTTCGTCGATGCTGTTTAGTGTTATTGTTTATTTTTAAGACTGGGAAGGAATGAAGATTGGCCAGTTCATGTAGCAAGATGTTCTTTCACTAATAACACCTCTTGCTTTACATTGTTACACAAACAAATTCATGAAATAAATTTGACCACCTCAATAAAAATAAGCTGCCATTTTACTGAAAACACCTCTTGCTTCATGTTTCCCCAAGTTTTACTTTTGCAACTTATATAAGCATGGTGGCCCTCACTTTGTCCCATATACCCTCGAACATTTTACCAATTCCATCCTAAGTATTATCAATTTTTCATCCACATTCTATATCATTTAACTACAGTAACTATTTCACTTAAAGTCAATTGAATTCATTTCACTTCTGTAATGTTCGACATAATGTCACACGCCACTTGTTTAGATTGGAGTGAAAGTTCCCTAAGTACATGAAAATGTTAGCCTCAAAAAGGTTGGCCACCTCTCTACTAACATTCCCACTCACCCTTCCTTCTTTATCTTAACTATGATCTGCTAGTCACATTCGGGGGTTAATTAATTATGTTGCAAGTAGTCAGACTTACTAACAAAACTAAGATAACAAATGATGGAAAGAATTCCCTTCTAATTACCTAATGTTCACTTAATGTTATATGGTACTTAAGTTTGGCAAGTCAACGTTATCTTTATATTAGCATACATTATTTAGTTTTGGATAGAACACTAAAATAGAAAGGTCAATTTAGCGATTCTTCCAGGATGATATGTGATTCATGTGGACTGGTTTTTAGGAATGGCACAAATTGTGCCAGCTTTTCATATCAATCCATTGCTGGTTTCAAATTTTTGTAAAGTGATTTGAATCCATCCCCCTCCAAATTTCCTATAGATCTTTTTGATATTGAAATCATAGAGGCGAGTAAGGTCTTAATTGGAAAAGAAATTCATTGTCTTTAATTCAACTTAGCCTCTTCCTCCAACGACCTTGTGCATCCCACCTAGCTCTGGGGCTTTCATATTGTGTCATATAATTTTATTCAATTTGGTGTTGTGTTGGTCGACAGGAATTTGGCAGCTTACAATTTAACTGGACCCATTTCACGGAGCTTTGGCAATCTTCTGAATCTCCTCGCTTTGTAAGTAACCTTTCCTGACAGATGGCTCAGGCTGCATCTAATTGTCTTTATACTAACATACATTGAATTAGGAAGTAGCTGGACAAGGAGTTCAAAGTTCAAACACAATAATTTTGTTTCACCTTAATAGTTATAAAATATCTGCGGTTTCAGTTTGAAAGTGCTAGACAACTTGTAATACAAGATTAAAGCATAGTTATATTAATGTTTGAAATGGAAATATTCAAAGGCACCAAGTTTAGAATGTTGCAACATCAATTATATAAGATGTTTTAAATATTGCTTTTCTTTTTTGGTGGTGTTAAGGAATCTTAGTGGCAATCAACTTACTGGATCAATCCCACCTTCAATTTGGAATATTCCCAATCTCAGTATTTTAGACCTATCCAAAAACAATTTATTTGGCAACCTTATAACTACAAACACCACTCCATGCCCTCGAAATTTGACATATTTGTAAGTACTTCATTTGAACTTTTTCTCATTGTCAATTTTACATAATATTTTACAACCTATTATATATAGATATATGAAGAATATGGTGTAATCCCCAGCTACAGTGATAGCCATATGCTTGAGTCTTGGCTGTAGAGTTGAAAACAGTTTAGTAATAATGCTACCTAGCTGACGCGAAAAAACTTTGTGCGTGACACATGATTGGCTTTAATTTCATATACATAAGGTAGTTTTAGGTCAAATTCTTGAATGCTGCATTGGAATTTAACTTGAGACACAACCATTTTATCTAAACCCCTAAACATAAAATGGTTGTGTCTCAAGTCAAATTCCAATGCATAAGATTGAATATTCAACGAACATATATACTAATGTGCATATTTTATAAAATTCTCTCCAAACTGACTCTTGATCTTCATCTTGATATGAGAAGAAAAAAACCAGTGTTGGGCAGTTCTCACACTTTTGTGAGAACCACCCTGCTCCAGTTTTCACAAATGTAATAACAATCAGTTTCCACGTTTGGTTCTCACAACCTGGTTATTGAATTTATTATTTTTAATTTTTTTTTAAAAGTTAGGGAATACTTGAAAACCTAAAGAAAATAAAATTTGAGGAAAATGCCAAAAAAGGCCATACGATTTGCATTATTTTTTTTAATTCAAAAATATTCATCATTTTTAAAAGCAAACAAATGAAATTTGACATACTTAAATTTTCAACATTGGTGTTACCTGGGTTGCCAGTTATAAGCAAGAATCTATAAAAACTCCTCTCTCCATTTGGTGGGTGTTTTAATAAAGTTTTGCATAGTTTCATGTTCATCATCTTCTGTTGTTCACTGGAGCACTTAACTATTAAATGCTAAATTTGTTCAAAGATTCTCATCTTGACACCAGTACTTCATAAATTTGAAAAAAAAAACCCCCTATTCTACATCCTAGACATGTGGACAACAAGCTTGAAAACTGGGTCTGGGATCTATCATTGACCTTGTCCAATTTT
>Ga0116229_10013801_pt1 | contig 11348 bp, 12 predicted proteins | sample S1TSphgellanicum_3_FD_87313 | JGI IMG/M metagenome (GOLD analysis project Ga0116229, IMG submission 87313) | Host-associated microbial communities from peat moss isolated from Minnesota, USA - S1T2_Fc - Sphagnum magellanicum MG | ecosystem: Host-associated > Plants > Peat moss > Unclassified... | reverse complement strand
TAATTGTTCAAATATATGACATGTTTTTTTACTAATTTTTTAAGAAATATGAATTTTTGAAAGTGTGATGATTTTTTTGTAAATTCAGTATTTTGCTTTAAAAAATGATAACAATTTCAAATCATAATCAAAAATTGATTTTTTAAATTCTTATAAGAACTTTTGAAGTTTTAAAATTCTAAATCAATTTTGGATTTTTTTTTAATTTTAAAAGTTTTATACCTTCACATAAAGATATGAATGTTTTTTGAATGTCTTTAATAGGTCTTTGCTTTCTTAAATTTTTCCCATCAATTTTTTTATTATATTGGTCCTTTTGATAGTTCCTTTTGATGCAATAGTTGTTCATTTTCAAAGGCTTTAAATTTAAATTTAAAATTTTATCAAATGGATTTATGGTTTGAATTATTTGACATTCATATGAATGAAAAAAAAAAAAAAATTTGCCATGATTGCCATGCTTTTAAATGGTAAAACATAAATATTTCTCCAATTTTGACTTTTTTTTTTCATCGTCCGATGCCCTTTTTGACTTATTTGATTATGACTGCACCTAAATTATATTTGTAACGAGGTAATTCAAAATTCAAAAAATATATTTTTAATTTATTAAAATTAAAATTTTAAATTAGGACTTTAAAAAATTTGTTGAATGGGATGAACTCCACTTAGTGGCCACTATATTTACCAAATTTGTGATCATTTTACAGATGAATGTCATTTAAATGTATGTCTTAGTTAACTTATTGTTAAATTAATATGATAATGTCATCAAAAATTCCCAAAAAATAATATCAACAAGTCCAAATTTTTTAAGGTGTACCAAAATCTTGTCATGTCACCTTTTTCTATATTTTTTACCTAGTCTTTTTTACCATGTAAAAACACATTTATGGATAATTATGATGGAATCTAGAATTGTAATGGTTTAAAATATAGTCCTTTGGAAAATTTTGACAATTTTTGATTCATTATTTTTTATGGGTACCAAAATATAAGGTAAAAAAAAACTACAATAAAGACTAGGCCCTTTTCATCTTGTGTGGTACACCTTAAAGGATTTTCACCCCAACATACACATTGTGTTTAATAAAGAAAGGGAATGATGATGGACATATGACATGCGTAAAAAACCAGAGTAGGTTTGACAAATGTTTTTAAAATGATGACTTTTTATTCATATCAATTTGATGGGACACTTATAATGTAATTTTAATCCATTTAAGGTCATTAAGCCCTTCAACTTAGGTTGTTCCTATTCACATTCAATTAGAATTACATGATGAAACTATTGTTATTCCCAACTTTATTTCACATGTGTCAATCATTTCCAAGAATTATTTGAAAATAGGGTTAATGCTCCCATTAGTGATAATGAAAAATTCAATTTTTTGAGTTTTAGACAAGGCACCCCATGTTAACCTAGCAATGGCAATATATTTGTCTTTGGGTCCAAAGATAATGCTTATATTAAAACAAATATATTAGTAGTTTCAAATTATATATAGGGTGTAGGCATGGTCAAATAGACAAAAAAAGTAATCCACCTCACTGCAATTTTGAGGTGTCTCATGAAATCAATGTTAAAGTTAATTGAATGCAAGTAGGTCCACATAGCATAGAGCAACAAAATAAAAATTATCGAGGCTTACATATGTATATGGTGCACCAATGTATATTATCAAGTTGTGGGAGTCTTGATGCCAAGTGGGATGAAAGAAAATCCAAACCACAAAATTGGGACTTTCATTCAAATCTACTTTCAATCTACTTGTTGAAGTCCAAATTGGGAAAACAATTGTGTTTTAGAACCAATAAATTATAATCAAGGAGTTGCCATAATTTGTTTCTAGAAAAAAAAAATTAATTATACCTAAAAATTGAAGCCCACAAGTACATTACCTTGTTCAAGTAGAAAAGGAAGTTATCAAGTAGGGTCACAGCTAATAAGGACCATTGATTTTCAATATTTGAAGATGGTGTTCATTAGGGCCATCATAGGGTAGTTATTAAATGTGAACTAATAAAGCCCAAAAAGTATCTCCCTATAGACCATGTGCTCCTACAATTCCATTTTGTTAGAAAGTTTGATCTAATAGTCTTCCTATGCGTGCCTATGGAAACCTACACTCAAACCTACCACCCATTGCACGTGCATCGAACTTGCAACTTTGGAAGAGGTTAAAAGCAAATGTGCTCGTTGAGAATGCTTGCAAATGTTGTTAAAGTGATGAAGTTGCAATGGGACAATTTTTGAATGACTTGCCCAATGATTTGTTGTTGGAAATCATTTGGCCCTTTATTTGGAAAATCTCTCCATGGAAAGATCAAATTGCACTATTATTTAATTTGCGTCTATTGAACAAGGCTTGGAAATAGCTAGTAGATAGAAGTGAATCTTGGTCTACCTATAATGTTGTTGAGTACCAACATATAAAATATCTTATGGAACAAAATAGAAAAGCGAAATATGAAAATAGAGGTCTTAAATCCTATAGCTCTAATGAATGGATGAACGACTCTAATCGAAAGCCTGAGGCTTGGTAATGTCCATTGTGTAATCATCTTGGAGGAAGTGGACTTTATAAACGATTGCAAAATTCATTATAAGAATCAAGAGACTCAAATGGGGTGAATTTGTATATTTCCACTTTTTTAGGTATTATTACTATTTGGTATCTAATTTTAAGGACTATGAAATCTAATGTATCTAGGTGTGTTTTGGTCCAACCAACAATGTAATAGTTGCGCAATTTTTCCATTACTTCTGCTATGTTCATTTAAAACCTATGTTCAAAAATATTTTGATTCGTTATGCAAAACCCTAAACCCTAAGGTGTTGGAGGGTGAAAGACTAAATGTGCATATATATGCATCTTGAAAGGAGCGTTGATTGATGTGAAAAAAGAAATGAATCGTGTGCATATTTTGTTGTAATTAACAACTTTTTTCTCAAAGTTCACTTGTGCTTCAGATTCAAGTTCTCAAATGGAAAATGTGGTGCAAATCCATGGTGTTAGTACAAGGACCATTTGTGAATGATTGTTGGGCTGTCTTTTAGGGTTGATGAACACATTATTAGCAATTTCTACATGGAAGAAGTGGGTGTAATATTCTACTTTTCATGTGTATTTAGGTCAACAAACCTATAATTGTGGCATCACAATGGTTAGAGTCCTAGATTGAGTGTCCAATCCCCACATATGTAAAGGTTAACCTAACCTCTTTTGGTGTTTATATTAGCTTGGGGAAAAGGTTTCAATGAACTTTGCAAGTTCCCAAGTAGTGGGTGTTGGACATATTATAGTTATTGTACACAACACATGAATTAAGTCTAAACTCCACTATGAAGTTTACATAGTTTTTCTTCGGAAAATAAAAGTCTAATAGACCATCATTTGTGCATTTTAGGGAAACTTGAGAAAATTTTTGGTTTCAAATATTTGGTGATGTGTGAATGCAAGTTACAAATGTTTTAAAACATAGAAAGGGGATGCCTTCATGGGTTCTAGGGGAATCAACAATGGGATTTTTTTCTAAGATTAGCTTTAATTATTCTCAAAATAATGATCCTTAGGCTTGAATGCTAGTGCCCAAGGAAAAACCTTACAAGGCACATACCCACCAAAATGATCTGGAATTGTTCATGATCCATATCCCTTGATCAACTCTTCATATATGCTTGTCAAAATGGGTGTGATTGTATTTGGATATAATGTAATTGAAAACATTCATAATATGACATTCACATCAAAAATGATCATTAATTTGTTGAGTCTAGTGGCCACAAGGTGAAGTTCATTCCATCCACCAAGTTCTATAAAGTCTTAAATTATAAATTTTGTCCTATAATTATCACTTGATGGGCACCAAGCAAAATATTCTTTCCATCATAATATATTAATTTTGAGACTAACATAATATTATATTGGTATTAAATTGGTGTGAATTTTTTTGAGACAAAATGTCTTTGTGGATGTTCTTTGTGAATGATTAATTTTTTAGTTGAATATAAGGTTATATTTTTTTAATCCAGTGGCCACCAAATAGAGTTAATACCATCCACAAAGTAGGGAAAAGTCCTAAATTAGCAATTTAGTCCTAAATTAATTAAATATGTGTTCTAGCATATTAATAATAATAATAAAAGGTTTAAAATTATATTATTATGTAACTCAATATGAATTCCAATCAAATATTATATAGAAATCAATCAATCATTATGTTGGGAAATCAAACTAACAACATTGATAATGTGAATGTTGGGGTAAATTTCATTGGTCTATTTGAATCCAATGCATGACAGTACAAAAGATTAAGGTGGTGGCCAAAAATATGACACATTTTGTATGTCACTTTAAGACTTTTTAACTCACTTATTGAATACATTGAGACTTAAATTAACATTTAGTTAGAGGTGGATGTAAATTCTAGCCTTACTCATCATGGGGAACCCATTGAAATAATAATGTAGAGTGGTGAAATTGCAATCCCCGAACAGTAAATAAACCATTTTCATGAAAACAATGTCAAAAAAATCAAATGCAAATTAATTCTACTTTCCAAACCAATTATTATCACTTACTAACTCTACTACAACTATTCATATAAATTTAATATAAGTAGATCTCAAAATTGATAAAATGTATTAATTCACATATATATATTTTTTTAACCTTCAAGGTGGATGTTTTTACCCTTAAACATTAAAACATTTGGATGCATGTGAACAGCACTAACATAATTAATAATATGAGTAAGCATACACATGATATAACTATTTCAGTTCTTTTATCAATTCATGCACCATTGATCTACAAACATGATCCAATTCCCAATTTTGCATTCCCCATCTGTCAAAATTTGATTTAGCATGTTACAAAAAAAATTGACAATTTTCAATTAGTGCAAAAATGGGATTATTCACCAATTAGGTTTTACCAAAAAATCTAAAACCAAATTTAAAAGAATTATGCATCCTCATTCAAAATAATGTAGCATCCCCCCCCCCCGCCCCACCCCCAAGCACTTGCTTACATAACTTATCCTATATTCCTCAACAACACTAAAAAAAATTTATAGTTTATTTTCAACCTTTTCCTAGCTCATTTGAATCACCTTTTGTTGTTCCTTCCATAAGCCCCATATAATCAAACCTAGTTAACACCAACCATAAATACTTCAAATTGAATATTTTCTTCCAAGGTTCATTAGATTCTAAGTAGTAATGTTGTTAACATTACTTTTAAATGGCAATATATTTGAAACCTATCCTACATATTTGAGAATTCAAAGGTAGTAAAACAATCTTGTTTTGAATAAGCAAGTGGAGCTGGAGATTACTTAACAACAAATAAAACTTCTTGATATATTAATAGTTAATATTTTAATATTTATAATTAAAAAAATTAGATTAATGTTATTAAATTTAGACTTCATATTCAATATGATAATTTATTCAATCAGATATAATTGATTTATGATCCATTTATACATAATAGGAACCTAGCAAACTCCCTGGGAAATAAGTTATTACATATATTAATTATATATAACCAGTAGTAATTATTTAACCATCATGATGTTTAGCCATGTTTCTAACCATAATAACAATTGTCTTTGGCCATGTTTAATTGATTGTATTGTATTTAATTAATTATGGACTAAATTTTTTAACTCTGGACTTTTTAAAAAAATTGGTGGTTAAGATCAAATTTTATAAACAAAACATTGGAAAAAACTCTTTGATGGATCATTTAATGAGGTACAAAATTGGGGTACAAATTATAATTGTTATGTGCTAGCATATTATTAATAAAAGAACAAAAATTTTAAATTATATTATTACATTATAATTCAATCTATCATTGAATTCTAATTAATTATTGTATAAAAATTAATTAATCATTATGTTGGGAAATCAAACTGACAACATTGTGAATGTTGGGGTAAATTTCATTGGTCTATTTGAATCCAATGCATGACATTACAAAAGATTGAGGTGGTGGTCAAGAATATGACACACTCTATATGTCACTCTAAGATTTTTTTAATTCACTTATTAAATACATTGAGATTTTTAAATAATTCATCATTAACTTACTAGCTAGACTTTTGGACTCTTCTTCAACAAATTTATTGTGTGCCCACAAGAAGCAAAATCCCAAGGTAAGGAGAGACATTTAATAACATTGGATGTCTTAAAGGTGCAATTCTAGTAACATACCTTAAACCAGTGCAAAAGACTTATTAGTGGGACAAGCACACTAATACATTTGATTAGAGCTAGATGTAGACTTTGGCTTTTCCCATCGTGGGGAACCCATTGAAAGAATAATGTAGAGGGGTGAAATTGCAATTCCCAAGCAATAAATAAACCATTCTCATGAAAGCAATGTCAAGGAAATCAAGTGCAAATCAATTCTACTTTCCAAACCAATTATTATCACTTATTAACTCTAATACAACTATTCATATAAATTTAATAGAATCAAATCTCAAAAATTCATGTAGAAGGTAATGAAATAATAAAAAATAAATTATTTCCTTTCAAAGGACAATCCTATTACTGTTTACAACTATAATTCATCATTGATTTAATGTATAATTTGTGTACTTATACAAGTGGAACACACACATTCCTATTTATAATGTGAATAGGACCATCAAGTTAATATATATACTAGGTTTTACTAGCCCTCCAAAACTTCATTATAACCTAGTGCCAAGTTTAAACCATTAACCTCCTTGAAGCCTTGCAACCTTAAATACCATAAACCCTAATTTACATTTGAACCCTCAAAACACTAAACCATATTCCTATAAAACCTTCCATAAAACCCTAAACCCTAACTGTGCAAAAACCTTCTTTAAAACCCTATACCCTAATCCTCCAAAACCTTTTTTAAAACTCTAAACCCTAATCCTCCATAACCTCCCTAAAACCCTTAAATGGGCAATATACAGCAAAATATTCTTAAAATCTAAACAGTAAACAATAATCCTCCAAAAATTTTCCTAAAACCCTAATCTTTAAATCCTTGAAGCTTTCAAACCCAAATTGTGCCATAACACATGATTTAGTCCTTAAACCTAAATCCATGATACACTCAAACCATAAAACCTTTAAAACCACATTACACAATAAACCCAAAAGTTGAAAATCTCAACCTCTCTTAGACTCCTACCTTATACCCAAAAACATAATACCTTTTGGATAAGTTATAAAATGGTAAAGAATAATAATTCCTAAATTATAAATTTTAATTCGTTATTTTTTAAACCTTCAAGGTGGATGCTAGATATTTTATTCCCATAAAAAAAAATCATACATAATTTTCATAATATTTTCCTTAACCATGGATAATTTTTTTCCCATAAAAAAAAAATCATCAATAATTTTCTTTTTATTTTCCTTAACCATGGATAATTTTTTTCCCATAAAAAAAAAACATCAGTAATTTTCATTCTATTTTCCTTAACCATGGATAACTTTTTTCCCAAAAAAAAACAATCATCAGTAATTTTCATTCTATTTTCCTTAACCATGGATAATTTTTTTCCCATCAAAAAAAATCATCAATAATTTTCATTCTATTTTCCTTAACCATGGATAATTTTTTTCCCATCAAAAAAAATCATCAGTAGTTTTCATTCTATTTTCCTTAACCATGGATAATTTTTTTCCCATCAAAAAATCATCCATAATTTTCATTCTATTTTCCTTAACCACAGATTTTTTTTTTCCCATAAAGGAAAATCATCCATAATTTTCATTCTATTTTCCTTAACCCTGGATAATTTTTTTCCCATAAAAAAATCATCCATAATTTTCATTCTATTTTCCTTAACCATGGATAATTTTTTGTCCCATAAAAAAAATCATCCATAATTTTCATGTTATTTTCTTTGACTATGGGTATTTTTTTTCCCACAAAGAAATTTATCCTTATTTTTCATGTATTGTTTCTTGCATGTGGATAATTGTTTTTCAAAAAAATAAAAGTATCCTTACTTTTCAATTTCTTCCATGAATGTGAATTATATTTTCCCACAAAATAAAAAAATCCTTATTCTTCATGCCAAAAGGCATGGTATTTTTCCACAAATAAAAATTCATCCAACTTTTATATGTTGTCCTCATTAAATATACATATTTTTTTCAAAAAAGAATGTCATGCTAACATCATGTTAACATCCCTTTTATTCATAATCAGATAAAAAGATAGTAGTTACGGTTGCGTCTCCCTCTCATTCACTTCTCGTCTCTTCATTTTTCTTGCTCCTTCCATCTCTCTTTCGTTCTCTTGCATTCTTCCTTTCACCACCTTTCTCTCTCTCAAGCTTGCCCTCTCGCATCCTTTCTTTTTCACAACATCTTTATTTCTCACAATCTTCTTTCTCAAAACCTCTTTTTTTCCATGTATTTCTCTCATCTCAGGGTTACTTGGTGAAGCGAAACTCAACAAGGAAGGCATTGAAAACTTGGTGAACACAAATGCAAAAAGATATCACGATGAAGTCAACCATTCAACACCGCGAACAAGAGCGCTCAACAGTGCTCCCCCAATTCTTCGACTACCAAGTAAGACTTCCAATTCCCAATCTTGGTAATTTAAGGTTTCAAGAAGCAAATTTGTGAAGACCTTTTCATAATCACTTTCTTCACCAGCACATACCACAAAGAGGAAAAACATTCTTCCCTTCCGTGCTCTTTCGTTCCCTTTATTGTGCAAAATAGCACTACCAAAGAACTCTCGTGCATGTGTTACGTGTCCAAAAAGAGACCTAGAAAACTACAACTAGAACTATTCTTTCTATTTTGTAGGCTTTAAAAAACAGGATTAAACATAATTCATTATTTAGGACACATCTAGCACCATACTAAATCAATTATAGAGTCTTGTTCTCAAATTTCTCCCAATCTCAATTGTTTGTCCAACTCTACACCCCATTTACATCATTTCTTGCATGTACTATGTGTGTTTGTGCTTCTATGTGTGTCTATGTGTCTTTGTGTCCATGTGAATCGGTCTATCCATGTGTCTCCATACGTGTTTGTGTGCATCTATTTGTTTGTGTGGGAATATTTGTGTCTTTATGTGTCAATCTATCCTTGTGTGTCTATACATGTCTATGTGTCCATGTGTGTCTATATGTGTGTGTGTGTGTGTCTATGTATGTCTATGTTTGTGTGCGTCAATATGTTTGTGTCTCTATGTGTCTTGTATCCACTCATATGTGTATCTATGAAGGATTGTCAAGTTGTTTGAGTGTCCTTGTGATTCTTATCATTATACTTTTGCTTGTGAATCATATTTGTGTGTATTATGTGTGTGTGCATGTTTGTCCATGTTTATTAAACTTTTCAATCTATGTTTGCAATTCCTTGTGTCCTTGTATTTCCTCCCATATTTCATTACCATACACATTCTTATCACACATCTTTAGTACATTTGTCAAACAATGTCCAAAATATTTTCATTAGCATTTCCCATTTATTGTCTATCAAAGCCCATCAATTGGTGTAGATGGTTCTAAATGTTATCCATCTCAAGTTCTCTTTTATTCGTGCCAATATAAATTTCAATTTCAGTAATCCAATCATGTATTTTGTGTTTTGGTTTTTGCACTAGTGGGTATACTATTATGAAATAATGCAACTTTTAACATGAGTATATGCATTCGACACATCCATAATAATCATAGTTGTAACTACATCTTTCCATACGATTACATGCCAATTTTGCATATTATATTCATATTTTTGCTCATTATTTCTGTATACAATCTAGATTTTTATGAAATAGATCCAAAATGTCTCGCGAGCAGTGGAGAAAAAGCACCAAGACAATAAACTCAAAAAAAATGGCAATAAAAGCATAGTAAGTTCTCCAACACTTTTCAATTTTATATGTGATAATAATGAGATGATCTTTGTGAGAAACGCCTATGAAAAATACCTAATGGCTACTAAGTGTTTCTTACAAAAACACCCTAAGAAATGTTTGGTGGCCACCAAACAATTCTCCAAAAGATGGACTAAAAAATGGTTGACGGTTGTTAGGTGTTTCTCAAAATAATAAACAAAAATACGCCTACTAACTACGAGGCATTTCTCGAGAAGATAAACAGAAAAACGCCTACCAGCCGCCAGGTGTTTTTCCAAAAAGTAGACTAAGAAACACTTAGTAACCAACAGGTGTTTCCCCAAAAGATGGACTAAGAAACACCTAGCAACCACCAAGTGTTCCTTAGGATGATGAATTAAGAAACAACTATCGGCTTTTAGGCGTCTCTCAAGAAGATGCACTAAGAAACACCTCGCGGTCACCAAGCGTTCCTCAAGAAAATGCACTAAAACACACCTAGTGACTAATGTTTCTCAAGATGATCTAGTGAAAAACGCCTAATGATCGCCAAACATTTCCTTGTTAAAATAATTGATGAGCAAGGTTGATTGTTGCTTGTGATAAATACACTCCACCATTGATGAAAAAGGTTGTCGACAAATACTTTGGTGTGCACAATATATATCTAGAAGTTAAGCTTGAAATATGGTCCTTCACCTCAAAAATAACCACTTGGGTGGCAAGGTTGGTAAACTAGCCTAATACATTCTTGAATTCTATTTTATCAAGAATGGAAACTAGGACTCAATGAAGAAAATGCCCATGCAAGATCTAAAGGTATGGACTCATGACTTAGACATGGTCGTCATCATGCTAAAGGGCCCACAGAAGAAACAATTGGTGTGGCCTCATTTGCTCAATAAATAAAATCAACAATGAGCTCACCCCAACATTAGTTGAAAAAGGTTTTTTTGTGAAAAACATGAAGGACAAAACATCGCATGACATCATCGTTAAATGGAATGAGTTCATTGAACTCCTAAAGATTGAATAAGACAAATCACAAAAGGAATCTCAAAAGGGCTCAAACCATGCACTCATGAACTTTGAGGGATCTAGTGGCCCTTGTCCAACAATAAAACAAGAAAAGGAGAAAACAAAAGCTAAGAAGAAAGAAAAGATCTTGACAAAACTAGTTGTCGGGAAAGAAGATAAAAGATTTGACATGGCAAAGTGCCGACTTGTTGACGACATGTTGGGCAATGAGTTTTTAGGTTGCTTCCCTTTTGGAAATGACCCGCCTCTAGGTGTTTCCATTGATGTTCATCATTTCAAGATAACACCTCCCAACATTGTTTTATCATCCACTCTAGGATATCCACAAGGATCACTAGAAGAAAAACATGTATTTTCGACTGCTCTTTGCGACTAAATTTTAGTCGCAAGAGACATTTTGCAACTAAAATCCTTTTAGTCGCCTAAGACAAGTCGCATGTG
>Ga0116229_10013800_pt1 | contig 11348 bp, 11 predicted proteins | sample S1TSphgellanicum_3_FD_87313 | JGI IMG/M metagenome (GOLD analysis project Ga0116229, IMG submission 87313) | Host-associated microbial communities from peat moss isolated from Minnesota, USA - S1T2_Fc - Sphagnum magellanicum MG | ecosystem: Host-associated > Plants > Peat moss > Unclassified... | reverse complement strand
TGATATAAACTAAATAAAATTTTATATTCCAATTTAAAAATAAAACAAAAGTGTAAAAGGTGGAAAATATATAATTTATTTGTACATCAAAATTTTATCATAAATTTAAATAAACACAAATATATATATATGTAAGTAAATAAATAAATAAATAAATTTTACATGTGTAAAAAATATTATGAAAAATGATATTATATTGTATGTGTAAAAATGAATAAAATTTATAATTTCAGACAATTAGTTAATATTTTAATATTTATTAGTATTAGTATTATTTAAATTAAATTAAATTATTTGGATTAAGTTTACACATCATATTCAATATGATTAATATTTGAAAAAAAAAATTATTATATAGATATAATTGGTTTATTATCCATTTATAAATATTTTATCTGGATAAAGTATATGGATTCATACATCTAAATTAAAAGTTATTAAAAAAATTATGATATATTGGAAAACAAATTGTATAACATAAATTTTTAAATCAAATGAAAATTTAAAATATGAAAGATATATTTTATTTATTCATGCATTAATCATAACGTTTTTCAATTAACAAATCATGTGTTGGAATTATAAAATTCCAAAGAATGGCCATTGAAATGTTATTCAATAACAAAATTCAAATAATTTTCTTTTGAATTGAATTTACATTTAAAAAAAATATATATATAATTGTGTACATTATTGAAGGAAATTTATTATTTTTAGTTTGGAAAAATTATCAATAAGATATGAATTATCAAATTTGAAATTTATTGTAATGTTTAAATCAAATGTGGTGTAAATAGAATAAAAATTAAATCATTTACACAACAAGTGGGGTGGCTAGGCGGTAAAGGAATTAAACTCCATCTTTGAGATCCAAGGATCAAACTTCACAAATGACATTTGTTGTAATCAAGATTGGAATATTGATTGAATATTCCGTACCTACTTAAATTACCTAGGTTAGGTGGTTACTCAAGTGGGCTTAAATAGATAGATAAGGCGGTCTAGTTAGCCATTTAAATTAAGTTTTTAACCTAGCTTAGGTGGTGACACATGTTAACAATTGATACGATGGAAAATAATGAGATTAAAAATAATTGAAATAAAAATATATCTTATTATTTATATTATATAATAAATCTATAATAATGAACATTATAATTTTTTAAAAATAATGTTCCCCAGTTTTTGGGTCTAATTTTTAATAATAAAAATAATAAAACAATGATTAAACTATCATTAATAATTTCACATATGTCCTTTATGACTAATGGATGATATTTGTCACATCATGTCATAAATGATTATTATCCTACATAATTTGTTTATAAAAACTTTAGGGCCATTAGTCATTTTTGTCCTTTATGACTGGAATACTAGTAATAAACTTAGTCATATATTTGAAAAAAATTTATTAGTGGATGGAAGTTTTAGGGATTTCGAGAATGATCATGAATTGTATCATTACTAGGTGAGTTTAGTTGCCTTGTCTAGTTTGTCAATTCCTTAATCACCAAGAGAGAAAGAGAACACCTAGTTTTTTGGGAATTCTGAAGGAGAATGGGACCTCTACAGCAAGTTATGTTTTGATGGGATTATTGAAAGGTGTCAAGTATTCCATGTCCAACTTTTTGAGTTGATTGTGGGGAGTTAGGTATTTCATTTTTGTGTAATGGCATTGTTATGAATTGATCAAAATGATGAATTACTAAGTGAAGGAATAGCTGTCTAAGTTTTGTTTAATTGTGAATTAATATGTTACATGTGAATATTGTTTATGTGGTAGTTAATGGGTTTGTGACAAAGAGATACACGGTCATGATTTATTGATGCTCAAGAGAGAATGAGTTCAAAGGGTTCTAATTCCTGGAAACCCATGTAGGATTAGGGTTAGTAGGGACATAGTTGTTCTTGGAATCAAAATCTTGATGATCATATGATATTGTTCATATGTTTGTAATAGAAATTTTGATGTTGCAGGTTTCATCACCACTTTGTTGAATTGTGTGTCATAGTAATAATTTTTTTCTTTTTGGTATTAAAGCACTTCAATCCAGTGGGATATGCTATAGAAATATAAGGCTATGGAGAATTGTTGATGTTAGGATGAGTGACATAATCACTATCTTTGAGTTTGATTAGAATCACTTTGAGGGACACCCACCTCCAGGTACATTAATGATACATATATTGGGATTTGTTGTAATTCAAATCATGGGGTTTGATCCTAGGGAGGCAAAGCAAGGAGATATTGTAATTGGAGTGGCATTATCATGATTTTTCATCCAAGAAGCAATATGGTTGAAGATTTCACATGATGATTGGAGTTGGGTCTTCATTGGCATAAGTAGCTCTAGGTTTTTCTATGTCCCTGAATGGCCCTATAAGTTGGAGTGAGAAATTCAGGAAGCTTCATGAAAACCTTAATCATATTCCTAGATTAGGAGACATTTTGATACGTGTAGATACACTGCCACTAGGCGATTAAACTACTACATTTTTCAAACTTAAATGTAGTGGGAGGGAGATAAGATCATTAGGGTAGAATTTTCAAGATTTGCTACTTGTGTATTAAGTTGGGGGTTTTGCCATAGTGGAGAAAGGATTTTGAGTTGGGCTTATGTAGGATTTAATGAAATAAATTTTAACAACAAGATTGAAGACAATAGGATGCTTGCAATAGAAATTGAAGAGGAGCATAAAATAAGATTTATAATATGAAGTATAAGATGAAAATTTGCATTGGATTGCATGGAAAGTAGTTCCCAATCACAAGGAAAAGGGCCTATTATAAATAAACCTTTTAACTCTTACCCTTTTACCTTCTTTCATTTGGAAATTGAAAAGCCACCACCATATGTTGGAGATATTTGGGTCCCAACATTACTTATAGATTCTAATAGATTTCTGAAATTTTTTATACTTGGCATGGAAAAATGGTTTCAATTCGGATATAGGTTGATAAAAGTTGAACATGTTGGTGTAACATCACGATTATTAAGTTGGATGTTGGAGATTGCATACCAACATTTCATTCCACTCTACAAGTAGCAGTTTGGAAATGTTGATTTGGATAAACTAGGAATGCAAATGGATATGGTGAAGTAGGAATTTCAACAACGGGTTCAACTTTATTTTGAAAAACTTGATAAACTATTCAAGAAAGGCAAAATGAAGGATCCAGAACAATGCCATAGATTTCTTGCCCATATACACTTGGAGATCAAATAGATGTGTATGGTAAGGAGTTATACCAACATTGAGTAGTCGCCAAGGAAGTGGAAAAGTTTTGGGTGAATTAGGGGAAATGCCATTTGAACCTCTCAAGGAGGAACAAGAAGATGGGATGATTGGTGATGTTGTGTTATAAAAGCAAGTCTCCGCTCTTAATGAATCTTTCATTAATTTTTTTAAGGGTGCCTCATCATGAGTTGGAGCAATTTCATCTTGGGCCAATAGTTCCAATGTGTGCCAAATTTGTAAATCTATAGATCACACTCCCACTATGTGTCCTAACATAGGAGACCTGAAGCTTAAATGTGCCAAATGTAGTCTTTCACACAAGATGAAGCTATGTGGAGTGAGATGTGGGTATTGTTCAAGCATGGGACACATTAAAGATAGGTGGTAGAAACAGGGAAAGGATGGCAAAACACCGTTTGCATCCAACAATTACCGTGAAGTTTTGGTGAATGATGGAGAGGATACTTTAGAACAATTGAATAAACTATGTGGCACAAAGCATGACATTTCTTTGGAGCTCAAATTCCTAGGAGGCGTTTGCTTGTGGATACGACTAAGGTGGATGTTGGTGAAAAAAAAAAGATGGGACAATTAGAAGTTGGTAGGAATTCCTTTGTACATTCCAAAATATTGAACCATTTCATAAAGGGCAAAATTTCATTGTCCCCGATTGAAACTATCTTAAGCATTACTGGTGAACTAGAGTCAATAAAAAGCTTGGTAAAATTGGTAAGAAAAAAATGCAATGAAGGTTTGAAGATAGTTAACTTGACTACGGTTGAAAGATCGTAAAATCAACATTAATAAAAGTCACTGTAGTAAAACACTACATTTCCTTGTGGAAATAATCAATAATTTAATTGAAGGCTTGGTTGACACATGTGTTTCTATATTAGTGATGTCAATTGCAATTATACGAAAGCTTGGCATCATGCATTTAGTCTTTGGTTCGGAATCTTACAAGACTACATCAGGTGTTGTAATTCAAGCTCCTAGCAAAATTAATGAACTACTTGTCCAAGTTGGAGATGTTTAGTGTCTAATGACCTTCATGGTCGTGAATACTAACAACTATGACATTTTTTTGGGACTTGATTTTTTCATAAAATAATAGTTGTTGATATCAAGAATGGCATGATATAGATTAAGCAGGGACTAGGGAATAGTATTTAGGTTTTGTTGTTAAACATGGTAAGTTCATGTTGCAAATAATGTCAAAAGTATGGCATTTCAAGGATGAAAAAAAAAGGATGAAACATTGCAGTTGTGGGGGATTGGTTTAGTCGGAGAGGAAGTATTAGGGTGAAAACATGGTAAAATATGCCCAAAAAAATCCCATACAAGTAATCATAATCGCATTTATGGCATAAACATGAAAAACCTATTCAAAACTTTTTTAATTTCATAATAAAGCAATTTGTGCACTCCATTGAGTTTATGGTAAGCTACGCATAAAATTTGAAAAATTTAATATAAGAAAAATGGATGAAAAATATGTTATAAATTGATTAGGTTTTCAAATTTTCAAACATAATTTTATATGAAAACTTTAATAGATTATGAATATAATATAATTTAAAACACATTGATACATATTAGTGTTTCATCCATTTGAAAGTATAAAAAATCCAATTACAATTGTACTTTCACCATACTTTCATATACTTGTTCAAAAGTGGGACACATACTTTCTTGTACTTGTATTTTTATAAATGTATTTAAATGAATATTAAAGCATGCAATCTTTGAATATTATTCAACGAAGTCAAAAAACTTCCTCTTATTGATCATTAAAATAAAAAATGTTCATGAGTTCAATGTATTAAGGCTTAAATTATGGATACTTTCCATAAAAAAATCAAATATCCCTTAGTGGCATACTTTACCATGCTTTCACCCATCATCAATGCATGATAGAAAACATGTATTATCTGATGAAGAAGACCATTCTGACTCTTCTAATGATTAGATGAAAAGATGGAAGAACTTGTAGATGATGAACAAGGAAAATTGTTCTTGCAAAATAACACAGGTTTGTTAGAAGTTCTAATGGATAATGGCATGGAGACCTTTGTGTAGGAAGAAGTACTGAATCAAATCATGAATTTGATTTTGGAGGAGCAAGCTAATAAAGTGATATTTGAAGATATATCTAAATTTGATGACTATGAAGATTGGATTAAATGCATTGTTAAGGATGAGGAGAAGAGGAATGAATCATTTTTTATTACCACATCTATGCAGATTTCAAATGTTTTTTAATTAAATGTTTCATCAAAGATTAAGGGTGAGTAATTCAAGCCTTAGACACCTATATATGATGATGACAAATGGGCAGAGATCAAGTCTAAAATTAAGGTTGATCTTAATCTAGGGCAAGAAAAGACAAGGCAATTGTGGTCACTACTTGATCAATTCCCTAACGTGTTTACATGGAATAAAAGAGAGCTTGATGCTACAAGTATGATGAACACATGGGTCCAAATTTTTTAAGGTCTACCAAAATCTTGTTAGAGTGTCACCTTTTTCTGTTTTTTATACTTAGTCCTTTCTCACCATGTAAAGACACATTTTTGGATGATTATGATGGAATCTAGAATTGTAATGGTTTAAAATATAATCCTTTTGAAAATTTTGACAACTCTCGATTCATTATTTTTTATGGGGATCAAAATATAGGATAAAAAAAAAACCTACATTAAGGACTAGGCCCTTTTCGTCTTATGTGGTACACCTTAAAGGATTTTCACCCACATATTGGATACTTAGGGGTTTACTCCCTATAAAACCACTCCTAGTAGATTCTCATTCTAGGAAGAGGCAGAAGTAAAAAAATAGATCGATGTGCTAGTTGCTTTGGGCAAGATGAAGCCAAACACACCCATTTATGCTTGTAGAATTATTTTATTAATGAAAAAAGATGGCAGCCATAGGTTTTGTGGTGACCATAAAACTTTAAACATGCAAACATGACATGATTCATTCCCTATGCCCTTGGCTGAAAATGTTTTAATTCAATTGGGTAAGTCACAATGGTTTTTTACATTAGACCTACAATCAGGGTTTTGGCAAATTAAGATGGCTCTAGAAGACATTCACAAGTCTACTTTGATTACCAAATCTAGGTTGTTTGATTAGACTATCATTAGAGCATACATGGATAAAATTTTTAAGGTTTTCGTTGATGATTTGAATGTACACAATTTAGATAAGGAGGAGCATCGCAAGCACCTTTAATATGTTTTTATGAGGTTACTGGAAATTAACCTCCAATTCAATCCAAGAAAATGTGAATTTCCAAAATTTAAATTGACCTTTCTTGGTCATGAAATTAGTCGAGAAGGGACATAACCATATCAAAGGAAAATAAAAGTTGTTACAAATTTTCCCATCATCACTTTTGTTATTAATGTGCAAGCATTTTTTGGGATTGACATGGTATTATAGGAACTACATGAAAGGATACTCATGCATAACCATTCCACTATTTGAACTAACCAAGCATGACACACCCCCAAGCTCCTTGATGGACTCAACTATGAGTCCAAAATGAAAACAATGGAAGGATAAAAAGTTGAGGTATGTTCCTTGACTCATAGCATTTCGGGGGTAGTGGGGCGTGTTGGAGCTTTGGGATGGGGATTAGGACAAGTGACAAATGGGTCAATTATTCACACGGACCTGCACAAATCAAACAACAAGTTGGTTAGTGCATAATTGGAACACTTTTAGTGCACGGACGAGCCACGGGCAAACACGGATTCACAAGACTCACCATGGCATGGACTTGGGGGAAGCCACCACCTTCCCCCTCATAGTGTTCTCTGTGCTTGGCCATGGGGCCTACACCCAAATGTCATTTTGTCCTAGGACTCCCAAGTTAGGAGTCTTGAAATTGGGATTCCTATGATTTTAGAGGCCCATAACTTTTTGTGCAAACCTCCGATTAAGGTGAGATCGAAACCAAAGTTGTAGCCCTTGTCGAGAGATTTTCAACAATATGTGGCACGCCACCTGCACGTAAGTAAATCAGGGCTATTATTGACTTTTAATGATTGAAAATCAAATTGACAATTTGATTTTTGACCCTCCTTTTGGCCATAACTTATGTTTTTAGTATCCAAATGGGTCATGCAAGCCCATTTTAGGCATCTATGTTCCAAGAGTTTTTCAACAATATAAATTTTTTTTCAATCCAATGAGTTTTGACCGCTACAATCACCTTCTGAAGATTCAAAAGTCCATCAAGACTCCAACTCCCAAAGTGGGAGTTCACTTGGGAGTGTGGGGGTTCATTCCCTCATACTCTCTTACATTCTCGGAAGCATGAAATGTGATTCTTGGGTTTCACTCTTGGCCTACACCTTGGCAAGCCTTTGCCTTGGTCGCAAACCCAAGGCTAGGGTTGCGACATAGCAAGATTATGTTTTTAAGTGGAACCCTAATTGCTAGAAGACTTTTAAAATTTTGAAATCAGCTTTAGTATTTGCTTCAATTCTAATCAAGCCTGATTTCACAAGGGTTTTTCATTCTGGATGTTGATTGGTCTACACATGGAATAGGGGCTATACTTTCATATAAAATAAGGAAGAATGAGAAGGTGATTGCATACGCCAATAAGATACTTTCCTTTGTGGAGAAAGAATTTCACCTTATGGAGGGTGATCATGAATGTTATGCATTAGTGTGGGGTATTATGCATTTTAGGCAATATTTATACCATAACCATTTCACACTTCAAACTAACCACAAGCCACTGGAGTGGTTAATGATAAATTTTTACGCCTATGGAAGGAAGGGCAGGTGGATTAATACATTGCAAGATTTTAGCTTCAAAATTGTTCATAGAGCAAGGTCTAAACATACCAATGTTGATGCACTAAGTAGGAACCTTGTTAATGCTATAGAAGCAGATGAAGATCTAGTAGATGAAATCCAAGATTACAAGATGTTGCAAGCCATTTAGTAATTAGGGGAAACCATATGGACAGGTAGGAGAAGTTCTAAGATGGGTTTGTTGCTGCAATAGTTGAGAAATCAAGGTTTATTAAATCATTTGTTCATAGTGGAATTTGTGGAAGCTATTTGTATCAAAGTAAGTAGGATGGCCAATATAGGTGCAGATCATGACAATAACATTATTATATCTAAAGTGGAAGTTTCAAACATATAGAGTAAGGCTGTTGGGAAAAGAAAAAGACAAGAACTGTGGGATGTTAGAAGTTGTGAGAAACTTGTTGAAGAGGCACAAGCAATGGTTGATGAGGAAATATATCATGAAACATCTAGGGAGGATAATGACTATGAAAAATTAGGAATATGGAAATATGGGAAGATGAACTAAGTATGATGGTGTTGAATGGAAATGAATTCCTAACAGAATGTAAGGAAAAAGAGAAGTCCAGGGCTAGCAAACACATTTTACATTATTATTGGAATAATGATAGCCTGTTGTTTAAAGGGCTAATGGTTCTTAGACCTAGTGTGCAAAGACAAATTGTTGTAGATTTGCATAATGAAATTGGTCATTTTGGAGAAAGATGAATTTTGGCTGAAATAACCAAACATTATTTTTAGCGCAACCACATAGAAGAAGTGAAAGATGTTGTGTGGTCATGCAAACAATGTCAACTTGTGAAGCATATTGGTTTTGTCAGATTCAAAATTGAGGAGTTAAGATTTATTCTGATTTGGGATCAATTTTATAAAATGGCATTGGATACAACTGGGTTGTTACTTGAAACCTATAATGCCAACAAGTACAATTTAGTGGCCATTAACCATTATTTTAAATGGTGTTAGGCCAAAACAATTGTTGACCATGATGCAAAAACTATTGCAAGGTTTTTAGAACACGAAACCATCTACATGTTTGGCATGTTAAAATATGTTCTAATTGATAATGGTTATAAGTGGGCAATTGAATTAGATTAATTATGTAAAAATTATGGGCTCATACACTAGCACATAGTTCCATAATGGCCCAGGTGTAATGGTATGGCTAAAAGGATAGTCAAGACCTTAAGGCATGGGTTGACTATTTTATTTACAATTCTGAAGCACACACAAATTGGGATAAACATCTTCCTAGAATATTGTTTGGGTATAGGTGTGGGGTTTAAGTGAGTATAAAGTTCTCTCCACATATGTTGCTGCTAGGAAGGACCTCGAGGTTGAGAACTGATAATTTTTTAAGCCTTTTGGTTCAGACATTTGAAGATGATGCAAAACCATCCATCTTAGTAGCATAGATGATTGACAAGTTACAACTCATTGCCAAAATGCATGGGGAAGTTATGGAAAATGTTTGCTAAGCTCAAATGCATCAGAGACGTGCTTATGTTTCAAGAAAAGGAAAACATATGTTTATTGAATTCAAGGAAGGTTCATGATGCATCTGAAATGAAGAAACTAGGGAAGAAAAGCTCCTTGGTGTCTAGTTGGGAAAGGCCATTTTTGTTTGTGAACTACTTGGATGGTAATGGGTTCATGGAGCAAGATGAAAAGGGGAGAATTTGTGTTGTTAAAGGAAAGGAAGAAAAATTATAAGACAAACCTTGGCAAGATTTATAGCTTTTCCATTTTGCACAAGTTGTGCGAGGATTGAGGGGCTCAATCTAATTTGTATAGGAGATGTTACATGTGTGATGAAAAGAGGTAGATGAAACCCTAAATAAATGGAACATCATTATCAAGCATTGAAAGTTGGACATGACAAAACTTTTGTCAGTTGAATGTGATGTGAAGCGAAAATTGGGCTTTTTCTGTGGCATTTGTGTTCATGGTTTTTGTTTTTTGCTTGTTATGAAAAGGTGGGGATTCTCTTTCAATGGCGCTTGTTGAATTATGGAATGATATCTTTGGGTGCATCTTTTGTGGTGTGGTTGCTTCCTTACTAAGACATTGATGGCTATTTGTGGAGTTATGGAGTTCATGTTGAAGATTAAATGGTGCGACTATTCAAGGACATGGGAGAGCTGTTGAATTGTGATGTATTAGGATGGAGGAAGGCTTTTTTTGGATTTGTTTTTAGTTCATAGATTGCATTTTGGAGGAGAAATAATATTTTGCTACTCTATGTATTTCCTTAAGAAGGATGCATTGTTGTAGAGATGGGTTGATGATAGGAAGATGATGAAAACTTAAGGGATCTTGGGAATGATCATGAATTGTATTGTTAGTGAGTGAGTTTGGTTGTCTTGTCTTGTTTGTTAGTTCTTCACTCACCAAGAGAGATGACACCTAGTTTTTTAGGAACTTTGTGAGAGAATGGGGCCTTTGTAACAAGTTATGTTTTGATGAGATTATTGAGAGGTGTCAAGTATTCCTTGTCCAACTTTCTAAATTGATCGTGGGGATTTAAGTATTTCATTGTTGTGTAAGGTGTTGTTGCTAAGTTGATCAAAATGTTGAATTATTGAGTGAAGGAACAGCTGATTGAACCCTGTCAAATTGTGCGTTATGTGTTACATGTGAATGCTGTCTATGTGGTAGTTAGTGGGTTTGTGACAAGAGATTCAAAAAATAAAACCCACAAGTTCTGAAATTGGGTCAAGTTTTCAAGACTACCAATTTCCTGATTTGACGACTATAGGTTTTATAAGACTTGGTGGTTCCAAGTTCATACCTAATTCTGGGTTTTAGGTTTTCAAAACCTATATCTAAAACCCTATCTAGACCCTACCTCAAACCTTAATAAAAACCCTAACTAAACACTACATTTCTAACAACATAATAACAACTGAAAATAATAATGAAAAAAATATAAAATGGCTCTGTTGATGCTCAAGAGAGAGTGAGGTCAGAGGGCTATGATTCCTGGAAACTCACAAGATTAGAGTTAGCAGGGACATAGTTGTTCTTGGAATCAAAATCTTGATGATTGTATGATACCGTTCATATGTATGTAACAAAAACTCTGATGTTGCAGGATTCATCACCTTTTTGTTGAATTGTGTGTCACAATAATACAATCTGTCTTCTTTCTGTTACACTGGTATTATTCGATCCCTTTTAAAACTCTCGTACCAACCTAGTCCTGGTGTTAGGGTTCAAGGCAGACATTTGGCTGATGTGTGACAATATATACCTAATATTGAAATTGATGG
>Ga0116229_10013797_pt1 | contig 11350 bp, 12 predicted proteins | sample S1TSphgellanicum_3_FD_87313 | JGI IMG/M metagenome (GOLD analysis project Ga0116229, IMG submission 87313) | Host-associated microbial communities from peat moss isolated from Minnesota, USA - S1T2_Fc - Sphagnum magellanicum MG | ecosystem: Host-associated > Plants > Peat moss > Unclassified... | reverse complement strand
GTCTTGCCCGCTTCCATGCAGGTACCGGCAAGCGCAACCACGGGAACGCCGCGCGTGTTGAGTTCGGCCGCGTAGTTCAAGGGTTTGTATCCGGCCTTCGCCGGCACGCCGATCCGCTCGCCGAGAAACGGGAAGGACAGGGCGGCGCCCAGGACCTTGCAGTCGAACGGCTTGCCCTTGTCGGGCGTCGCCGAATCGCAAATGCCGAGCACGCCGCCGATGTTCAACATCTGGATCACGTCGCCGGGTTTGAGCGTTTCGGGGATGTGACCCGAATATCCGAACAAGGCTTTGCGGTGACCCAGGGCGCCGACGACCACATCGCCGCGCGTGATCTTGGCCATGCGTCCGCTGGTCAACTCGAGCGTGTTGTAATTGGCCTTGGTGTTCAGGATCTCGACCACCAGCACGACCCCTTCTTCGCAGATGATCTCGTTCGAAACGCGAATCTCATGCGACAGGCCGCAGGCCTGGGTCACCGAGGCAATCTTGTCGACGACGACGCTGCGCATACCGCTCATGATTGATTCGCTCCGGCTCGTTGGTAAAAGATTCCCGGCAGCGCAAGCATCTTCGAATAGCCAAGCGCATCGGTCGGCGTCCATTCGCCGGCCGCCTCGCCGTAGACGCCCTTCGATGCGGTCATCAGGGAATAGGGGGAAGTCACGCCTTCGACGAAGACCGATCCCGGTCGGAACAACAACTGCACCTCGCCGCTCACGCGCGCCTGCGAAGACAACAGCAGCGCTTCGATGTCGCGGCACACGGGATCGAGATGCTGACCCTCGTGGACCCAGTCCCCGTAGGCTTGCGCGACCGACTCCTTGATGCGTGCCTGCTTGCCCGTGAGCACCAGCTTTTCGAGTTCGCGATGCGCGGTCAGCAACACCTCGGCGGCCGGGGCCTCGAAGGCGACGCGGCCCTTGGTGCCGATGACGGTGTCACCCAAATGAATGCCGCGACCGATGCCGAAGGGACCCGCCAAGGTCTCGAGTTGCTCGATGATCGCGACCGGCGACAGTTCGACGCCGTCGAGGGCCGAGGGCACGCCGCGCTCGAAGCGCAGGGAATGCCGCTCCGCTGCGCGCGGATTGGTGAACGCCTCCTTCGAGAGCACCCAGGCGCTCTCCGGAATCGAGGCGGCCGAGGTCAAGGTCTCCTTGCCGCCGATCGTGACGCCCCAAAGACCACGATTCACGGAATAGGCCGCGCCGTATGGCGGTATCGGCAGTTTGTGCTCCTGCAGATACTGGAGCTGTTCCGAACGCTTGAACGCGCGGTCGCGGACCGGCGCGAGAATCTCGAGCTGTGGCGCGAGCGTGCGCAGTGCAACTTCGAAGCGCACCTGGTCATTGCCGGCCGCCGTACAGCCGTGGGCGACCATGCCGGTCCCGCGTGCGAGCGCAATTTGCGCGATGGTTTGTGCCTGGAGGACGCGCTCGGCACCGACGCAGAGCGGGTAGAGTCCACCGCGCCGCACGTTGCCGATGATCAAGAACTTCAGCACTTGCTCGAAGTACGCGGCGCGGGCGTCGATGAGCTGATGCTCGCTCGCACCCAACAACACGGATCGCTCGCCGAGCGCTTGCGCCGCCGCGGCATCGATGCCGCCGGTGTCGACCGTCACGGTGATGACCGGTCGTCCATAGGTTTCCTTCAGCCAAGGGACACAAAACGAGGTGTCCAGACCGCCGGAAAAAGCCAAAAGAATGGGCGAAGCGCCCGCGCTGTCTATCGAGCTCATGGGGGTTTTAGATTCCGAAAATGGCCTGTAGACGCTCGCCGAGCTGATGCTGCTCGCGCGCGCCGACGGTGGCTATGAAGATCGTGTCATCGCCCGAAATGGTGCCGACCACTTCCGGCCACTGCGCGCTGTCGATGGCGACGGCGACGCTTTGGGCCGAGCCAATGCGGGTTTTGAGCACGGTGAGATTGACGCCGGCAGTCATGCGGCCGTTGACGAATTGCCGGACGTTGGAGAAATCATTCTTGGGCAACAGCGCGGTGTCCGACAGCACATAGCGATCGCCGCGCTTCGCGACGCCCATTTCGCGCAGATCGCGGCTCACGCTCGATTGCGTCGCCTCGAAACCCAGCTGCCGCAACAAGGCGACGAGCTCCGACTGCCGCCCGACGGTCTGTTCGCGGATGATTTTCGCCAATTGATGGCGGCGCGCAGGCGCGTTGCTGGGTTCGATTTGCATAAATTTGCGCGCATCCTGCATAAAAATGCAGGCGCTGTCAACTACTGGGAGGGTCCCTGCGCGGTGTCTGCCTAAAAGCGAGACTTCGTTCGCGGCTCCCGGTAGGCTCCTGGCATCTTGCTCGACACCCTCGATATTGAAACTGCGCCCGCACCCAACGCCGCCATCATCTGGCTCCATGGCCTGGGCGCCGATGCCCACGATTTCGAAACCATCGTGCCCGCACTGGTCGCGCCCGGCGAACGGGCCTGGCGATTCGTCTTTCCCAATGCGCCCGTTCGGCCGGTGACCGTGAACGGCGGTATGCCCATGCGTGCCTGGTACGACATCAAAAGCCTGGGGCGCGGCACGGTGATCGATCCGAATGCCGATGAGGATCTCGCCGGCTTTTGGGACGCCGATGCGCGCCTTCGGGCCCTGATCGCGCGCGAGTCGGCCGCGGGAATTCCGGCCAGTCGCATCGTCGTCGGCGGGTTTTCCCAGGGCGGCGCGGTCTCGCTTTACTCAGCGCCGCGCTATCCTGAACGGCTTGCCGGAGTGCTCGCGCTCTCTTGTTATCTTCCGCTCGCCGGCCGCTTGAGCAAGGAGCGCAACGCGGCCAACCAAGCAACCCCCATCTTCATGGCGCACGGCGACGGCGATCAGGTGCTGCCGATATCCCTCGGACTCTCGTCGCGCGACTGGCTGAGCGAACAGGGCTTTGACGTGGACTGGCACGCCTATGCGATGGCGCATTCGGTCTGCCCGGCCGAGGTCGCCGACATTCGCGCCTTTCTTCTGCGCGTCCTCCCGGTCCTGTGACAATTGCGTGACAGCTTTGCACCGCGGGGCTAAGCTGGAAGGCCGTTTTTCCCAAGGACCGAGGTGACATTGTGGCTACCCCAGCGACTTCCACGGTAACCCCGAAGAAAGCAGCAGAGCTGAAACGACTGAACGCTGAGGCCGATAAAGCAGCGAGTCGCGCCGCGGCGGCCAAAAGCCAAGTCCGATTGGCCAAGGCCCAGCTCAAAGAGGCGCGCAAAGCCTCCAAGCTGACCAAGAAAGCCGCCAAACAAGCCAGAAAGAAAGCCCAGTTGGCCAAGAGCGCCTTGCAGCCGGCCAAACCTCGGCCGTCTAAGCCGAAAGCAAAAAAGAAGAAGCCCGTCGTGGCAGCCAAGGCCAAGGCACCGGCCGCCAAGCCCGCTGCCGCCAAGCCCAAACCCGCTGCGAAGAAGCCTGAGGCCGCGAAGGCGAGCGCCGCTCCGGCCGCTGTCGCCAAGAAGCCGGTGCGCGGCCCCGCCGCGGTCGCGCGACTTGTGATCAAGCGGCTCGATGGCGCCGCAGCGTCGACGCCCGTCGGTCCGCCTCCCGTGCCGCCTGCGGCGCCGGCCCCCGCGGTCGCCGCCAGCACGAATTAGGAGCCCGGAGCGCCGCCTCCGAGACCGAACAGATTGAGGATCATCACCAGCAGGATTGCGATAAATAAGATCAGCAGCTGACCGCCGGCCCACAGACCAAGGGCCCGCGGTACCGTCAGTCGTTCCATCTCGCTCAAGCCCATGACCTGCAGCAGTACGCTCCACAGAAGCAGGGCGCCATGTGCAAACAGCTGCAGTCGCAGCAGCAGACTCAAGAATCCATCCAGCCCCGGTCTTGGCGTTTCCAGAAACGTGGAGTCGCCGACCAGAAACGCCACGATCAACCAGAGCCCCAATGAGAACACCAGAGGGACGCCGCTGTACGCGAGGACATGAAATATCTGCGCTTTCGTCGCCGCACCGCCGGCCGCGATGCCGATGCGCACGTAAATCGCGGTCATCAAGTACAGCCCCAAGATACCGGTGAGCGGACCGACAACGAAAGCCGTAGCGAGAATTTCAGCCACGCCGCCCGCTTGCGCGACCGAGCCGCCGCGACAAAGCGCAAGAAAGTTCACCGTTCCCTGCGCGGCGGCCAAACCGTAATCGACTTTACCGATCGGCGTCGTCGCGAGTGCGCGAAACACGCGCCGCGGTTTCAGCCAGACATCGTGCCAAGGCCTCAGCGGTGGATTGGGAATTTCGTCGGTCATCGAACGGTCGAGATCAAGTTGGACCCAGCGTACGCAATGTGCGCGCGCAACTCCAGCGCGCAACCCTGATGACAGCCGCCTTTTTCGGGGCTACTCTCACCCTGAGGATCGGACCGACCCGCTAGGAGATGAGTGACCATGGCAAAGAAGAGCAAAGCGAAGAAACGCCCAGTGGCGAAAGCGAAAAAGAAGGTGGCGGCGACCAAAGCGGCCAAGAAGCCGAAGAAGTTGGTAAAGGCTGCGAAGAAAAAAGTCGCCAAGAAAAAGACTGCGCCGAAGAAGGCCAAGGCGAAGCTTGCCGCCAAGCCGAAGCCGGTTGCCAAAAAAGCGGCACCGAAGAAAAAGGCTGCGAAGAAGAAGCCGCCGGTCGTATGGCCGGTGACCGTCGAAGCGCCGGTGACAGCGCCGGTGGTCGAAGCGGAACCGGCGCCATCGCCTGGATTGGAACCTCCGGCGCCTTGAGAGAATGCGTCCGGGCGGCGTCCGAGCGGCTGGCTTGCGCTACCGCTCGGACCCGGATCCGGCACCATTGACCATGCGTCACTCAAGGGTCTCCCACGCAGCTTTGTTAGGCATGCTGCTCGCGACCGCGGTACTTGCCTCCTGCGTGGTCGCGCCTGATCAAAGTCACTACGCGGGCGGTGTCGTCATGGTCGCACCGCCGCCGCCGCGTGAGGAAATCATTGCGGATCCACCCGTGCCCGGCTACGTCTGGTTGAGCGGCTATTGGGCCTGGGTCGGCAATCGCCATGAATGGGTTCCCGGCCACTGGCAGGCGCCGCGGCCAGGAAAACAGTGGGTACCCCACATCTGGGTACGTCAGGGCGATGGCTGGGTCTTAAAGCCCGGGCATTGGGAGCGCATACACCAATAAGGCAGCTGCACGCGCCGGGGCGGCTTTTCATCAGGCCGGGCGCTGCCAGAATTCGCTGCCGCGGATGTCCTGGAGCCTGCCCGCCGATCCCTGATCGAACCAATGCTCGATCAAGGCGAAGGAGATGGATTGCCGCGGCGGCAGAATCGCCGCGCCCGCGGCGAGTTCTGCGCGAGTGAACCAGCGGGCATCCTCGAGTTCCTCGTCACGGCGTTGTACCTCGGTCGAGATCGCATGCGCCGTGAACCCCAGCATCAAGGAAGCAGGGAACGGCCAGGGTTGCGACGAGTGATAGGCGACCGAGCCTGTCAGGATGCCGGTCTCTTCCAAGACCTCGCGCGCGACTGCATCCTCCAGAGACTCGCCCGGCTCGACGAAACCCGCGATGGTGGAGTAACGCCCCGGAGGCCAAGTGGACTGGCGTCCCAGTAAGGCGCGTTCGCCGTCGCTGACGAGCACGATGATCGCGGGATCGATGCGCGGAAACTGCTCCGTGCGGCATGCGGGGTTGACGCAGACCAGTGCGTGTCCGCTGCGCGAAGCCAGGGTCGCTGCGCCGCAGCTGCCGCAATAACGATGCCGCTTGCGCCAGGTAACCATCGCGCGTGTGTAGGCCAACAGCCCTGCATCGGCGTTGTTGAGACGCGATGTCAGGAGGCGCAAGTCCTCGAAGCGCGTGCCGGAGCGTAGTTGCGGTGCTTCGAGCGCCTCGATCTCGTAGGCAAAGCAGTGCGCGCCTTCGAACACGCCGAGCAGAATCAAACGCTCGGGGTCGCGCGCCTCCACGGCTATGCTGCCGAGCTCCAGCAGCACGGCACGCGGCGATTCTTCATCCGTGACGAGGCTGCGGGATTGCCAGACCGGAATCGCGCGGCTGCCTGGATCGGCAAGCGCACGTTCGAACCACGCCGGATCCTGGCGCAAATGGGCGCTACGGTCCAGATACGGACCCGCGAACAGGTTTCTCCGCTCCATCCGACGGAGTTTAGCAGGGCTCCCGCTATCTCAACCCGTCCTTCGCCGACGTGTGCGCGCAGTTGCCGCAGGCAAGCTCGCGCCCCGCCAACAAATCGCAGAGTTTCACGCCGCCGCAGGTCTCGCAGCGCGCGAGGCCCAGCTCCTCGCGGCGCGCGAGCGCCAGCAGCAAGAACCAGGCGTGCTCGAACGAGATCCGGGCGGGGGCGTGCAGGTCGAGGTAAGTCTCATAGGCCTGGCAGAGCAGGAGTCCCGACTCCAGCGAGCCGAGGCGATAACGTGACTCGACGCCGATGAAGGTCGCACATAAGAGCCCGTAGATCACGAACAGGCTGGCGAGCTGCGCCGCCTGAAAATGCAGATCGGGCGTACGAAAAAAGAAGGCCGCGCGCCTCGGGGACTTGCCGCGATGCCGACGCACCGGAGGCACGCCGGGCGTCCCGAGATAGCTGCGGTAGAGCTTGCGAATCCGATCGTCGCTGAGCCCGGTCCACTCGCGAATCGTCAGTGTCCGCGCCTCGTGATGGATCAGCCGCCAGGCCAAGTCCAGACGCTGGCGATCACGCGTGTAACGATCGTCGGACACTCTCATGGTGCGCACCCCAAGTCGTGACAAATCCCGCGATTTCGGTCAAAAAAGAATTTGACAGAAATTAATCACAAAGTTAGCGTGATTGCCAGAGCCTGAGCCCGCGCATTTCGCGACGGATTCGTCTCGAAATGCGAAAAAATCGCCTTCCGCCGCGCCACCGGCAGCGTCAATCCAGTGCCTTGAGGAAACGGATATGCAGGATGCATCCTTGGGTGAATTGAACCGCCGATTTCTGGACTTGAGCTGCTACCGCGCGGATCTCGGCGGGCGGCTCGCGCAGCTCTCCGCGGCGCAGCGGGCCGCGGTTGCGGACTGTCCCTATGCCCTGTTCGATCTGCGTTTCCACGATGAGGCGCACTGGCAGTTGCGGCTTGCCGAACGCGGCCTGTGGCATGTCGCGGACAGGCCGCAGATCGACGGCGAACTCGTGGAATTCGTACGTCTCGCGCTGTTCTATGCCTGGTACATCGCCTCCACTGCACGCGCTTCGGCCCTGTTGGTGCTGGGCATGCCGGAGCGCACCGCGGCAGCGTTTGCGCGCAGCACGATGAGCCGGCTCACCGACTTGGGGCTGACCGAGTCCGGTCACCTGAGTGCGCGCTGGAGTCATTGCGAAGGCTATTGGAGCGCCCTTGCGACTGCCGCTTCGCGACCGGATACCACCCAGCTCCGCCGTGTGCAACTCTCGGGCATCCAACTTGCGGCGGCGGCGCAATTGCCATTGCGGCCGAAGCCTCGTGAGGTTTAGGCTACGCGGCTCTTATGCAAGCCCTAGTACTCCAGCAACTCACCAAGACTTATAAGAACGGAATCAAAGCGCTGGCCGGCATCGACTTGACGGTCGAAGAGGGGGATTTCTTCGCTCTGCTCGGCCCGAACGGCGCGGGCAAGACCACATCGATCGGAATCGTGACCTCTTTGGTCAACAAGACCAGCGGTTCGGTCCGGGTGTTCGGGCACGACCTGGACACGGATCTCGCCGCGGCCAAGTCTTGCATCGGTGTCGTGCCACAGGAGATCAATTTCAATCAATTCGAGACGATCTTCACGATCGTCGTGAACCAGGCCGGGTTCTACGGCATCGATCGCACGATCGCCAAGGAGCGGGCCGAGAAGTACCTCAAACAGTTGCAGCTTTGGGATCGGCGCAATTCGATTGCGCGCTCCTTGTCGGGCGGCATGAAACGCCGGCTCATGATCGCGCGCGCCCTGATGCACGAGCCCAAACTCCTGATCCTCGATGAACCGACCGCGGGCGTCGATATCGAAGTCCGGCGCTCGATGTGGGAGTTCCTGCGCAACATCAACGAGCAGGGCACGACCATCATCCTCACGACTCACTACTTGGAAGAAGCCGAGAATCTGTGCCGCAACGTCGCCATCATCGATCGCGGCCGCATCATCGAGCGCGACACCATGGCCAACGTGCTGCGCAAGCTGCAGACCGAGGTGTTCGTTTTCAATTCCCGTCATCCCATGAACGTGCTGCCGGTATTGCCCGGGTTCAGACTGAGCCTGCCTGACAGCCATACGCTCGAGGTCGAGATTTCCCAGGGCCAGAGTCTCAACGATATTTTTGCCTCTTTGAGCGCCCAGGGCATCGAGGTCGGCAGCATGCGCAACAAGGCCAACCGACTCGAGGAACTGTTCATTCGTCTGGTCGACGGCCGGGGCGCGGCCACGGCCGGAGCCGGTGTCCCGAGCGGCGCATCATGAGCGCCCCATCACGCGCACTCAGCGATTGGATCGGCTTCAAGACCATCCTGATTCGCGAGTTCGGACGCATCGTGCGCATCTGGGGACAAACCGTCGTTCCGCCGGCCGTCACGGCTGTGCTCTATTTCATCATTTTCGGCAGCCTGATCGGTAAACGCGTCGGGCAGGTCGGCGGCTACGACTACATGCAGTTCATCGCTCCCGGACTGATCATGATGGCGGTGATCACCAATTCGTACGGCAATGTCGTCGCCTCGTTCTTCGGTGCGAAGTTCGGCAAGCATATCGAGGAGATGCTGGTCTCGCCGCTGCCCAACTGGCTCATCGTCTGCGGCTACGTCGCGGGCGGCATCACGCGCGGGGCGCTCGTCGGCGCGGTCGTCACCATCGTCGCGATGTTCTTCACGCATCTCGCTCTGGCACACGTGTTCGCCACGATCGCGGCCGTGTTGCTGACGAGCATCGTGTTCTCGCTCGGCGGCTTCATCAACGCCATTTTCGCGAAGAACTTCGATCAGATCTCCTGGTTCCCGACGTTCGTGCTCACTCCCCTGACCTACCTCGGCGGCGTTTTTTATTCGATCAACATGCTGCCGCCATGGGCGCATGCGGTCTCGCATCTGAACCCGATTCTTTACATGGTCAGTGCATTTCGTTATGGGTTCCTGAATACCTCCGACGTGGATTTGCGGGTCGCATTTGCGATTATGATAGGCGCCGCGGTCTTGATGTTTACGCTCGCGGTGACGTTCATGAATCGGGGTTCCGGTATTCGCGAATGAGGCTGCGGGCAATCACATAGGGGTCAAACGATGGCGGTCTTCACGTGGCGCCGAGGCGGTGCTTTGGCTTTCAGCTTTCTGCTCGCGGGCGGCCTCATCGCTGCCGAGCAGTCGCCCGGGGACGCGGCGATCGAGGGATTCTCATCGAATGGCGCCGCCACCGAGGTGCAACTGGAACGACGCTTCGACGCCGACGTATCGGCCGCCGAGGAGCGTGACTGGCTGGAGAAGTTGACCGCGGCCCCGAATCACGTGGGCAGCCCGCACGACAAGGCAAATGCGGAATTCATTCTCGCCAAGTTTCGCGAATGGGGTTGGGACGCCTCCATCGAGACTTTCCAGGTTCTGTATCCGACGCCGCGGGAGCTGCGGCTCGAACTCACGGCGCCGACGCACTACGTCGCCAAACTGCGCGAGCCGCCGATCAGCGGCGACCGCACCTCGACCCAGACACGCGACGAATTGCCGCCCTACAACGTCTATGGCGCAGACGGCGATGTCAGCGGGGAACTGGTCTACGTCAATCATGGCATGCCGGACGATTACCGCGAACTCGCGCGCCAGGGCATCAGCGTCAAAGGCCGCATCGTGCTGGTGCGCTATGGCGGCGGTTGGCGCGGCCTCAAACCGAAGCTGGCGTACGAGCACGGCGCGATCGGCTGTTTGATTTATTCCGATCCCGCCGACGATGGCTACGGCAAGGGCGACATCTATCCGGCCGGCGGCTATCGCCCGGCCGACGCGGTTCAGCGTGGCTCGGTGCAGGATATTCTGCAGTACACGGGGGATCCACTGACTCCGGGTGTCGGCTCGACGCCCGATGCCAAGCGCCTGGCGATCGCAGATGCCAAGACCATCCTCAAGATTCCAGTGCTGCCGATTTCCTACGCGGATGCGACCCCGCTGCTCGCGGCGCTCGGTGGGCCGGTCGCGCCGGCATCTTGGCGCGGTGGTCTGCCGTTCGCGTATCACATCGGTCCCGGTGCCGCGCAGGTGCATCTGAAGATCGTTTCGGATTGGAGTCAAAAGACGCTTTACGACGTCATCGCCAAGCTGACCGGCTCGGTTGAGCCCGATCGCTGGATCATTCGTGGCAATCATCACGATGGTTGGGTGTTCGGCGCCGCCGATCCCTTGTCCGGCACCGTCGCGCAACTCTCCGAAGCGAAGGCGATCGGCCAACTCGTCAAGGCCGGCTGGCGTCCACGGCGCACGCTGATCTACGCGAGCTGGGACGGCGAGGAGCCCGGCTTGATCGGATCGACCGAATGGGCCGAGACGCATGCGGCGGAGCTGCAGGCCAAAGCCGCGCTGTACGTCAATACCGACAACAATGAGCGCGGTTTCTTTCGCGCCGAGGGCACGCACGCTCTGCAGCTTTTCGTGAGCGAAGCGGCCCGCGACGTCAAGGATCCCGAAACGGACGCGAGCGTGTTACGGCGTGCGCTCGCCGAGCGACGTGTCCGTGCGTTTGAATCCGGCCGCGACGCTCCCGGTCATGACAGCGATGGCGGCGGCGATGAACTGCACTTGGGGCCGCTCGGCTCAGGTTCCGACTACACGCCCTTCCTGCAGCACCTCGGCGTGACCTCGCTCGATTTGGGATTCAGCGGCGAATCGCAGTACGGCGTCTATCATTCGGCGTATGACTCGTTCGATCATTTCCGACGCTTCGTCGATCCCGACTTCGCCTATGAAGCGGCGCTCGCAAAAGTCGCGGGACGCATCGTCTTGCGCGCCTCCGAGGCGGAGCTGTTGCCGCTGGATGCGAGCGACTTCGCGCGCAGCATCGCGACCTATGACGAGGAGCTGCATCAATTGACCGATCACATGCGGGCCCAGACCATCGCGCAGGGTAAACTCCTGGACAGCGGCGCCTTCGCGCTTGCAGCGGACCCGACGCAGGCACGCACCGCACCGCAGCGCGAGAGCGACGTGCCCTATCTGAGCTTTACCGCACTCGACAATGCCGTCGATGCGCTGGGGCGCAGCAGCGAAGCCTTCGATAAAGTGTATGCGCGCGAGTGCAGTGCGCAAGATGCGGGCGCGCCCGCACGACGCGAACGCTTGAACGCGCTCTTGACCGTGTTGGAGGCCCGCTTGACGGATCCGCGCGGTCTACCGCGCAGAGAATGGTATCGGCACATGATCTATGCG
>Ga0116229_10013794_pt1 | contig 11352 bp, 15 predicted proteins | sample S1TSphgellanicum_3_FD_87313 | JGI IMG/M metagenome (GOLD analysis project Ga0116229, IMG submission 87313) | Host-associated microbial communities from peat moss isolated from Minnesota, USA - S1T2_Fc - Sphagnum magellanicum MG | ecosystem: Host-associated > Plants > Peat moss > Unclassified... | reverse complement strand
CAAAGCACAAAATGTGGGTGAAGAAGAGTAAGAGACAGACACCATGTAGGTGAGGTTTCTGGAAGCTGGGGATCCATTCTTCATGAACAAAGCAATGTAAAACCATGTATATCCATCCTCCCCATGGTGCTACCCAGACATCAAATCCCAACTTCACTTCAGAGGGAGTTGCAAATTCATCACAAAATCCCTCAAATCCCACCTCTGCTTCAGAGGGAGTTGCAAATTCATCACAAAACCCCTCAAATCCTGCCTCTGCTTCAGAGGGAATTGCAAATCCATCACAAAAACCTGTACCCATAACCCAAAATCACCACAACATATCATACCTTTCCTAAATTGGTTGACAACCCCAAGTGTAGGTACTTCAGCAGCATCAAGCAGGCATACAAATACACTCAGAGTGCATCAAGGAAGTCAGCAGAATTAGTACCTGATGAAACTCAAATGTTTGCACACAGTTTTGTAACTACAAGAAGTTAGTTCTTCATGCTTTCAAAGAAGTTTCTTCATATATCAAACTCCTCCATAGCTCAACAACAACTTTTCAAAAACACAAGATGGATTGATGCTTCCTTCGTTGAACAAAAGAGTCAAGGAAAGAAGAGGGTTCAAAAATGCTGCTGCAGCAGCAGCAAGAAGCCAAATTGACCCAAGATTAGGAAAGAGGAGGAGGAGGAGGAGGTACCTAGTTGGGTGGAAGAAGTTCTTCTTCCAAGTATGGGAGCAGAAGAAGCAGCAAGATCTGCGCATGTCTGGACTGCAGCCAAAGGGCTCAGAAGCTAATTTCTCTCTTCCTTCCTTTCTGCTGCAGCAGGGAAGGAACAACACATGTCTCCATCTGCAAATTGAGAAGAATAGAAGAAGGGATTCGCGAATCCTTTCTTTTGCATCTGAGCAGCAGCGGAAGCAGCAGCGCCAGTGGCTTGCCCTCCACGAATTCCAAGTCCCTCCACGAAGAAGTCAAGCAGCAGGAAGAAAAGGATGCAGCGGTTTTAGGGTTTTGGCTGGGGTTTGGTTGCGGGCGGCCAGGAGGGGGGGAAGTGAGGACTTGTGCGCCGGGGGAGGAAGAAGGACAACAAGAACAAGAAGAAGAACAAGAGTGCAAAGAGTCTTTTGGCGAAGAAGCTTGGCTCTTCTTGTTGTGCCGTCGTGCTTCAGACTTGTGTGGGAGGGAACAAAGGATTTGCAATTGGACAGGAGTGCACAGAGAGTGCACACAGAGAGACAATAACCTTGTGAGGATTATCGTCGGCATCAGGCTGCTGCTGCTGCTGCTGTTGCTGCAGTTGTAATAATAGTATCATGGCTGGTGTGGAAGATACTGCTAACAACACAGGTCTTCACAAAGAGGAGGAGAAGAAGCCCTTGGACGGTGCCGCAGTTGGTGCTGGGGCGCACATCAACCTCAAGGTCAAAGGCCAGGTATAGTCCAGCCTCAGTTCTTGTCTTTCTTTCTTTTTCTTCTTCTCTTACACCCTGTGAAGTTTACAGCCTTCTTGGCTTTGTTGTCTGTAGAAGAGTTTGGACACTTGTTTTGTCTTGTGTCTGTAAAAGTTTAGAGGTTTCTACTTCTTCTCTCGTTGTGTCTGTAGAACAGTTTGCAACTCTTCTTCTTCTCTTGTTCCGTAAAGGTTTGAACCCTTCTTTGCTCTTGTTCAGTAAAAGCTTTAGACGTTTCTTCTTCTTCTTCTTCTTGTGTCTGTAGTAGAGTTTGCAACTTCTTTCTTCTCTTGTTCTGTAAAGATTTGGACACTTCTTCTCTTGTTTTATGTGTTTCTCCTCAGTGCCATAAGGTAGGAGGAGGGGCTGTGAAGTCAGGAGGGGAGGGGCTGTGAAGTTTAGAACTTCTTCAGAAATGATGTGTTTTTATGTATATGGTGATGTTGAACATTGTGATTTCAAGGAGCTTTTTCTTTGTAATTCCACTGTGAGAGACAGAAATTTCAATACCCCGTGGCAGACAGACCACCTGATTAGGAACTGGACCATTGTAGATCATAACCCTTTTTGGAGGAGGTGCTGTTTTTTTGGCGGATATTTGAGATCTGGGTCTATGGAAATGAGCAGTGCAGCCTTTTGTTTAGGACCCTCAAAGGGTACAGGTTTAGCCAAAATTCCAAGCTTTTGTTTTGTTCAGAGAAACGGTGAAAGTTTGATTGCAGCCAAAGAGTTGAAGTTTGAGCATGAATGAAATTCCTGTCTGCATGATCATGGATATTATGCTTGGGAATGGGGTCCAGTCCTTTTTGTCTGAGGAAGGACTGCACATACCCTCCATGGAAAGAACAATCTATTTCCAGAAGCTAGTTATTGCTGGTGATGTGGAAGAGGTTGGGGCATCTCCATGTATGCATGTCTTAGAAGATGACTGTATTTTTTTCTAGATGGGGAGTAAAAAGGGGGAGACCTCACAGAGGGTTGATGTGTGGCTGAATGTAATATGCAGGATGGTGGAGAGGTTTTCTTCAGGATCAAGAGCACAGCCACACTGAAGAAGTTGATGCATGCATACTGTGACCGCCAGTCTGTGGACCCTCAGTCCATTGCCTTCCTTTTTGATGGCAGACGTCTCCGAGCCGAACAGACTCCTGCAGAGGTTCTCATTCCTTCCTCTGAAATTTGGTGATGTCTCTCCTCATTTTGATGCTTTTCAATGGATTGAAGAAGAGTTTGATAATTTTTTTGTCTATTTCATCAATTATCTATCCGTGTGGGAAAAACATTATTACCACTTGTGGAATAAATGATTGATGGATGGTTTTGTATGCACAGCTGGAAATGGAGGATGGGGATGAGATTGATGCAATGCTTCATCAGACTGGTGGTGGGATGACTCTTTGATGTCTAGTCTCATTTGGCAGACACCATGGTAACTGTGAACACTTTTTGTATATGCTCTACTGTGTTGCAATGTCTTCTGGGTCTTTTTGTGTCAGAAACTTTGGCAAATCACATTTTTAGGTAGGAGTTTGCTGCTCTTCGAGGTGCACAAAAACAGATGAAATGTTTTCTCTTATTCCTTTTCTTTTGGAGGATCCTAGTTGATTGTAGAAGGGTGGTCGTCATTTATGAACTCTCATTGATTTTCTCAATACTGTTTCATTTTGGGCAGTGTGTGCAAATAGCCCTTATGATATATGCCTATGCAGTTGGGTTGTTGTGTTCTATAGGTCTTGAATATAATGTCTCAGAGGAAGATGCTGGTTCTTCTGCATAGACTTGGTTCTAGCAATTATAACTTTGCCTGTTTTTCCTTCTGAAGACTGTACAGTAAGTATTTGATGGAAGTGCAGAAGCTTTGTTCTTTTTTCCAATTGTGCATTTTTGGTCAAGACGGATGAACAAAATAGACAATCCCCATGCATTTGTATATCAACCCTGCCTCTGTAGAAGGGAACTTTTCCGGTGGTAATTTCTCTATCAAATGGTATAATTGTGTGATTTCTGATCTGGGGACTACAAAACATAGTTGCAAGTTTCAGAACTCTAGAGATTTTGAAATGGTTGAGGTTGTTGTTAAGGTAGCTTCTATTTCATATTTGTCATTATTCCAACAGTGCAGTTGGTACTTCTGAAGTTTATGTTAGCCCAACTGTAAGCCTTGCTGGAAGATTTTCCACAATTCCCTTGTTCTGTGTTTGAGGATGCTGGAACCCGTGGTAACTGTCAGTCTATGGAGAATACAGGTGTCATGCAGAATAGCTGGATTTTGCAGTGTAGATTTTGTCTAAATAACAATGTTGAGCCATGCCTCCCATGGATCCTCACTTTTGGAGGCATGGCTCAAGTGTAACTGCAATTTGTGGCGAATATGCAATGTGTGCCTCCCACAGATCCTCAAACTTCCCACGTTCAGAGAGATCATCTTTTCCTGCCGAGGTTATTATAGACAATGGCTTTCATGAGACACTACTTCCTTTATATCAGTAGTTGGGCTTGCATGCAAGCTCTTTCTGTGAAATTACTGCCTATATTGGCAACAATTTGAGCAGAAGAGTTTTGTGGTTCCTTGATTGGTCAGGGAAGATGATTCAGGTTTGGCTCCTAGTGGTGCACATTCAAAGAACCATGACATCAGTTTAGAAGAGACTCCCAATGAGTGCAGGTACGCTGCTACTAGATGAAAGTCTGTTACACTAAACAAAAGATCAACAAAAGAATTGTTGCCAACAGTCTCTGGAATTTTTGCGCTATGAAAACCATTTTCTAGACCAAATGACCCATCAGAATCTTACCTGAGCTTGAGTTGGAAGAAGCGTCATGCATGTACGTGTTGCATTCTATGAATGGAGTTAGGACTTTTCAGAAGGGCGACTCAATTTGCACTTATGTTCACTTTCATGCATGGAACAATGTTGGGCATGAATTCCTTGAGCTTTTGGTTTTGAAACCCTCTCAAAGCCCACTCAGCCATGACTACAATCAAGTGACCCACATGTCTGTCACATTGCTGTGGAAGAAGAAAGATAACTCTAAGCCAGTAATAACTCTACTGCTCTGCTACCGCCATAACTGTAATATTATCATCATGTTTGGAGTGGAAGATCCCCAGTTAGGCTCTCTTTCCATAAGACTATTGTGATCACAGTGGTTTAATGGAAAGCCATTGACATATGGCCTTCTGTTTGGTTGCAAAGATAGTCGTTTTCCATTGGAGAGCTGCAAGTGTGATGAAAACATGTAATTTAATCATGTCAGGGGCTCTAGAAACACATGTTCTCATGAAAAAAGGACAGATGTCGGTGTATGATGTGTCAGAGCTCTTGCAATGTGTCAATGCGTGGTGGGTTGAGCTATGAGATGACTGTGAACACAGCTAAGTTAGTTGATAAAACATGATGGAAAGCTACTACAAATCACAGAATCTGTGATCACAACCACCTAATGGAAAGGTATTATCATGCAGAGTACCTTCATTGTTCGCACCATACAAAAAACAGCTGAAGCATTGTATCCTCACACATCATATACCCTTAAGGATCTTTCTTCAAACTTCGAGGAATTCCTATTGTCTGTGACATGATCCACCTTCTTCCTCTCGAAGGTTTGTTGGATTCATGGGTTTTGATTCGAGGAGGAGCTTTGAGATCATGGCTCCCATGCACAACTCCACCATCTCACCATGGAAGAAGAAGATTGGTATCTCAATTGCATTGTTGCAAACCCACCCACCACCACCACCACCATCTCTTTCACATTCACAACTGAACAAATGACCGACCAATTGATGATGGAAATGAGGAACAATTCATTAATCTCTCAAAGATAGTGAATGGGAAAAAACCAAGTCCTTTCTTTCTCTTACCAGATTTGCACCCCCTTTGATCGAAACCCTAATTTCTTCTGAGTGTCTTCTTGGCCAAGACCTAAGGGTTTACGCGAGCGTTTCCGATCAATCTTCCGGGGCCCACTCGGAGCCCCCTTGTGTCCACTTTCTCTCTTTCTCTTGTGTGTCCAAGCTCTTCCTCCTCCAGATGTCATGAGTTGCCTCTTCTTCTTCTTCTTCTTCTTCTTCATCTTCTTGCTGTCGTTCTTCCTTGCACCAGGTCTGTCTGCATGCACATTTGTGACAAAAGGAGATCCAAAAGGGTTTTGGACTGAAGAAGAGTTGAGAGGAGGGCCTGAAGAAAGAGACAGTGGAGAGAGTGAGTGCATGTATGCATGTATGCTGCTACAGCACACTGCACACAACACAGCACCCACAACAGGGGCAAAGCTAGCTAGCTAGTTATGGCGGGGAGGTACAATGGTATGCAGCACTTCTCACCATCGCCGGGAGCTTCCTCCTCTCCACAGATTGGAGCCTTGCGCTCCTCCAGTGCTGCCGCTACTGCTGAACATGAAAAGTACGCATCACCCATCACACCCTTCCTTCCCAGTAGTAGTATCCATCCCTTGTTTGCAACATCATCTGCACATCATCTTCAACACAGATTTTTGCTTGCATGCTGCTTGAGAGCTTCTTTGCTTTGTGAAGAACAGCTAGCTAGCTAGCTTTGTTGTGGAATTAGGGTTTTTGGGTTTTCTGTATTTGTTTGTGTCTTTCCAAGTCTGACACACATCTCATGTCTCTCCTTTGCATCGATCAAGACGACCTTCTTCTGCTTCTTTTTCTTCCTTTCTGTTTGTTTTCTTGGAAACCTGCAAGATCCAAAAGGCTGATTGTGCTGTGAACATATGATCTCCATACTCTGTTGCAATCAACCTGATCAATCCATCGATCCTCAGTTTCATAGAGATTGAGTGATTATCATCAGATTCACAGAGATTGAGTGATTGATCGATCATCAGTTTCATAGAGATGGAATGGAATTGTGTAAATCTGAAAGGGGTTTTTGCTTGTGTTCTTGTTGAGCTTGTTTGTGCAAATGTAGATTCTTCTTCAGGGCTTCTTCTTGTTTGAGGTAATTTTGTTTCTGCATTTGGGTTTCATCCCAAAGTCATGACACATTTTTTTATTGTTTCCTCGGGATCAGCACTTCATTTCTTCAAACTTGCAAGACCATGTCTGTTGTGTGTGTGTGTGTTATGTGATGATCTCCACACTGATGAATTCGATCATCCTTGGTCAGTTTTGTAGAGGTATGAGTGAGTGAGCACTAAAACTCTCAATGTTGTAGTTGTGAAGTTTGCACCTGTGATTTCTGTTTCTTCAAGGGTAGCAAACCAAAGGTGAGGACAGTGTGCAGATGTATGTCAGATCAGATGGGTGCAATGGGATAGAATGCAATGGGTATTTATGTATGTTTTTGATTATTGTTCTGCTGTTTGTTCTTGAGGCTTGGTTTCCAACCACTATCATTCCATTTTGTTCCTCTTTCTTATTGGCTTCCTTGGGTCTTCTTCTTCTCTCCTTTTTTCAGGGTTTTGTTGAGCTAGTGAGCTAGCATCATGGTTGAGTTCTTGTGACAGGAACCCAAAGAAATAAACAGTGGTGTAATGTGGAGGATGTTGAATTTTTAGCAGCCCAAAATATCATACATTCTTGCTGTTGAAGAATGTCTCTCTGAACATGCATGCACACATGTGACTGTTGTCTCTGTTCTTCAAACTGCTCTGAGTCAGCTGTCATTGTTTTCTGTTTTTATCTGTTTCTTTTTGGCTTGGATTTTTCCTCTTTTATGTGTTTTCCAGAATCCCTACAACTTCTCTTAGGATGGTGGGGCATTCATTACTACTTTTCTCTTATCAAGGTCTTGGAAGCTTTCCTGCAGATTCACAGTGGGGGGTGTTTGGCACCATGAGGAGGAGGGGGGTTCCTTCCTTTGAGTTGACTTTACTATGGTGGTTGTTGTTGTTGCTCAGAGGGCCTAGTGAGTACTTTTTTGCAGGTATCTTTCAGAATTGTTGGCAGAAAGGCAAAAACTGGGTCCTTTTATGCAAGTTCTGCCCAACTGCAGTCGCCTGTTGAACCAGGGTAAGGATATCAGTCAGTAGATAACCATGTCGTTGGAGGATTCTTGGAAAAAAATTGTTTGCTATTTTTATCACTTGTCCTTGAGGGGGAAGCGTACTGTGTATAAAGTCTTATATGATCTCTCATTCTTGTTGCTTTGCTTGCTTCATCTGGCTTGAAATGACTATGCACACCATCAGTTGCAGTTTATGACTTTACAGTAGATTTGCACATACTTACACTGCTCTCTTGTCTTTGCCTAATACAGAGATGGTGCGAGTTATGGCACTTGTGGGAAACTCATCATTTCTGGACCAGGATGGACTTGAGCACGGGAGCCCATTATCAGCAGGCACACTGATGAATAATGGATCTCCAGGCGATCTTAATGGCTGGGGGGGCGATGTAATGCTTTTTGTCTCATCTGATCCCTTTTCACTCTTGTTCCAAGGGCTGTTTTTCTTTTTCTGACCCCATATTTGAAGATGATGCAATCTAGGGTTTTTACTCTGTGGCTTGTGAGGGAAGTACTAATAGTACTATTTTGTCTGTTATTTTGTGTCCAACAGCAGCGTGTTGCAATTCCTCATGCAAGCTGGCATGGGCCTCCTGGGACTGCATCTGGGACAATAGTAAAAAAAACACAGCGCATCGAAGTTCCTGTTGATAAGTACCCCAATGTGTGTAGCAGCAGCAGTACATGCCACTGTTTCTGGTAGTTCTGGTGTTATGCATAGTATTATTAGCAAAGGAGATTTGCTTACCAGATTTGTTACTTTCATGGCTAGGAGTTGTCATTCCCCCCTCCTTAAGTGCTTCTTCTTCTGGATGTCATGCAGTTGGAATTGTTATAGATATGCATGTATGGCACATTGTTTTTTACCTTGAGGTGGAAGTTGATACTTAGTAGTTAATCGCACCCACCAGTTGAGCTCTGTCCTGATCGTGCTACTAATGTAAGCAACTTGTGGATCCTGCAGTTCAACTTTGTGGGTAGGATTTTGGGACCGCGTGGAAACTCACTCAAGCGTGTAGAGGCAACAACTGGCTGTCGGGTTTTGATCCGTGGTCGAGGTTCAATCAAAGACACTGCCAAAGTCAGTCTCATCCAGACATCATCACCATGTGATTGGTTGCACTATTATCAATATATTGGAGATGCATGTGGCATTAGAAGGAAAAACTCAGATTTAGATTTTTTTTGGGTCTGTTTCTTCTCTGTTTTCTAGGGTTGGATCTCCTTTTTTTTGCTTTTTTCTTTTTTTTCCCCTGTTTGATTCTACATTGTCAGATTTGATTGAAAATCCCAGCAACCTTATGATCAAGTCAACTCTTAATTCTATTTTGGGTTGACATAAATTTGCAAGTATGGAGAAGTTTCTCAATACTTATAAAGGTATTTATTTATTTTGTCTGGGTCTCTGCAGGAAGACAAGATGAGAGACAAGCCTGGTTTTGAGCACTTGAATGAGCCATTGCATGTATTGGTGGAGGCTGAACTGCCAGCAAATATTATTGATAGCCAACTCATCCATGCCCGTGAGATCCTCCAGGAGCTTCTGAAACCGGTGGTAAGTGCTCCGGTAACTCCATGATCTTCCAGTAAGAACCTGTTCAGTGCTGAACTAGGTTATGCAATGTACAAGTATGAGTTCACAATGGAAGTGCAGGGTGCTTTCAGACAGTTTTTGAGATCAAACTGTATTGGCCAAAGAGAGTTTTAAAGCAGGGGCTTGCAAATTGTAAGTGAATCAATGCAGGAATTTAGTAAGGACTAACCCTACAATGGCTGGGCTTTTGCACTTCCAGGATGAGACATTTGACCTGGTAAAGAAGGCCCAGCTTCGGGAGCTAGCTATTCTTAATGGCACCCTCCGTGAGGAGAGCCCTGCGTATATGAGTGGCACTGTATCTCCCTTTAACAACCCGGGCATGAAGCGTGCCAAAACTCGGCGTTAGGCAATCAATGGCTGCAGTGGCTTTTATCAGGGATGCTGTTGTTAAAACTCCTTCCTGAGGGTTACTCTGCATCAGACAGAAGGTTTTTTGACGTGGCAGTTTGGCATCAAGATTACTGTGGATCTAAGAGTCGATGGCATGGAAAACACAGTGCGGCAACACAGAGGTGTGTTGGGTGCTTGTAAGGCACAAAAAAAATTGGTGTTTCTTTTGTAGCTAGGCCTTGTTGGAGTGATGAACTTCATAGCTGAAAGTTCTCTCAGTTCGGCAGCAATGGAATGGATCATGATATCAACGTGCTTTATCATGTTGTTAGATCCTACATTCAAGCTTTCAACCAAAATCTGCTGCCGTTGCATTTTGGAAAATGTTTGTGTAGCAAAGTTACTGAATCGCGTAGTTTGTTCCATAGCCAAGCTCTGGCCCATAATGTTTGTGATCACATGTTTCACAGGTTTTTTGAGAGGCTGATGCAGTCTCTTATGTGGAAATCTGTGACTAATTCCAATGTGTCATCAATAGAAGGTGCCACTGACAGTTTAGGGAATCTGTATTTAGGGAAGGGACCCATCTGAAGCTTGGGTTACTTACTACTAAGTGGCACTTTCTCGCAAGGACAGCACCATAGGAGGAAACTTGAGGTTTCACCTTCTTGGTGCACACTCTCCACTAACAAGAATAGTCATCAGGTTTGTAGTGTGTCCTTTTAGTTTGTCTAATTGCTGGTCTGATTGTGGCTTGCAGTTTAGTCAGTGTCTATCAGTTCCATGTTGAAGAGATTTGAGTGTAGGTAGTAGTACATGCTCCACACCTGGAAGAGTAGTGTTTGTGTTATATTACCATGACAGAGTAGTGGGTGTCTATGTAAAAGTGGTGATTCTGTGTGGAGTGTAACGGCAAGTTTGTCATGTGGAATGAAGCTCAAATTCAAAGGGTACAAAGTTGGTTACTGTTCATCTCTCTAGGTAGTTTTAATTCTCCACTTGACTTTTTCTTCCCTGTGGACTGTCCACCACCCTTGGGTATTTTTCTTCTGGGTTGGTTGCTGTGTACCTTATGCCTGTGCAAATTTAGGGTTTACGGTTGATGATGACTGAGTGCCAGAATGTAGTGATATATAACAACTAATGGGTTTTCACAAAGTGCATAGAAAGGTGAATATGATTATATAGTCCATCACTCGTTGAGCAGTGAGTGCTAATTCACCAGTGGAGTATGGATTTGTGCTTGCTGGTTGTGGTAAAGCTTTACTGACATTTGACCAAGTGGAAGCAGATACCATTTCTTCTGACCTCTGCCATTGACTGATCACACTGCTGACCACTTTTGACGCCATGTCCTTGAAAGGTACTTTGCTAACATCACTTAGTTTCCTTGACCCTTTTTATCAACTAACACTTAATTTAACTGGACTAATACTACTACTACAACCCTAAATCCAGGATCAATATCTCTATTGCCTCTTTCCCTGTTGTTTGATATAGTGTTAAGGCTTTTTCAGTTTTCGAAGATCGTTGCATTTGAGTATTCTAAGATGAGAGAGTCCACCCCCTCTTTTTATCTGCCAGCGATATTTGTGCTTTTTTGTCTTCATTTCTTGAGCAAAGAGCTCTAGTTGCCACTGAAGGTGGTGGAGTGACAAGTAGTAAAGCTGTTTTAATTTACTTATCTAGTAAGCAATCCAGTTTTGCAGCCATGGGCAAAGGAGGTGATTGCCAAGGTCACACACAGCTTTTGTGTCCCCCTTCCGTTCAGATGTCTGTTTAGACCATTCTTATTAACTATTCCAGCTTTGTGTGTGCAGGTTCAATGGCAGTGGGTCTTGGATGTGAAGTATTGTCTTCTCTTGAGGTATATCATCTTATTAAAACACCCACTCTCTGCTCTGTTCACAGTGATGCTGGTGGGTGTGTACCTGGATTTGTATGTAACAATCCAAATGTGGTCTTAAAACTGTGGATTTTGCACATATCTCTCTCTCTCTCTCTCTCTCT
>Ga0116229_10013793_pt1 | contig 11352 bp, 11 predicted proteins | sample S1TSphgellanicum_3_FD_87313 | JGI IMG/M metagenome (GOLD analysis project Ga0116229, IMG submission 87313) | Host-associated microbial communities from peat moss isolated from Minnesota, USA - S1T2_Fc - Sphagnum magellanicum MG | ecosystem: Host-associated > Plants > Peat moss > Unclassified... | reverse complement strand
CCGCACATGCTGAAGCTCAATCCGCGCGGTCGCGTGCCGGTGCTGAAGGATGGCGACTACGTGGTGTTCGAGTCGGTGGCGGTGCTCTACTACCTCGACGTGAAGTATCCGCAGGCGCCGATATTCGGCGCGACTCCCGAAGAGGCCGGGGTGATCATGCGCGTCATCTGTGAGTTTCAGGCCTATGCCGAACCGTCATTGCTGCGGATCACCAGCGCGATCTTCGGCGGCCAGGTTGCCGAGAACATCGATGAGCTCACCGACGCCATGCACGTGGTGGCGCGCGAGGCGCGCACCATCGAGGGACGCTTGAGCAAGGAGCAATGGATCGTCGGTGCGAACTACTCGGCGACCGACATGGTGATCTTTCCGTGGATCCAGGTGCTGCGGCGCGCTCTGGACCGACGCGAGGCGGCGGCGCTCGGCGCGCGTTTTCTGCCGATGGAGCGCAATTACCCGGCACTCGCGCGCTGGATCCAACGCATCGAGGCGCTGCCCGGCTATCAAAGGACGTACCCGCCGCACTGGCAGGTCTAGGCGAAACTTGAGCATTTTTCGTGCCGCCAGGTAGGCTGGCAGCGTTCGCCCACCGGGCGTCATCTCAATCATCGAACCAACCATAGGCAAAATTAGCGAGGCAAACAAAATGGGAAGCAAATTATGAGCGAACATGAAGTGCATGTGAAATTCGCGGGCAAGATCGTATTTGTCGGTTTCGGCAGCATCGGACAAGGTGTCTTGCCATTGATCTTGCGTCACATTGGCACTTCGTCCGATCGCATCACCATCGTCACCGCCGAGAACAGCGGACGGTCCGAAGCCGACCATTTTGGAGTGAAATTCGTCAAGACCGCGCTGACGCGGGAGAACTACCGGCAGGTGCTCGTGCCCTTGCTGGATGCCGGCGATTTCCTGCTGAACTTATCCGTCGATGTGTCGAGCGTCGCGCTGATTCAATTGGCGCGCGAACGCGGCGCGCTGTATCTCGACACCTGTATCGAGCCCTGGGCGGGCGGCTACGTGGACCCGAAGGCGAGCGTGGAGTCGCGCAGCAATTACACCATGCGTCTGGAGGCTTTGGCCTTGCGCGGCACGGACAAGACAGCACCGACGGCGGTGCTCACGCACGGCGCCAATCCGGGCTTGGTCTCGCACCTGGTCAAGCAGGCGCTGCTCAACATCGCCGCCGATACCGGCGTCGCCACCGCCGCCCCGACCAGCAGGGACGGCTGGGCGAAGCTCGCGCAGACCCTCGGCATCAAGGTGATGCACGTCGCCGAGCGCGACTCGCAAGTCGCCAATGTGCCCAAGGAACCGAACGAATTCGTCAATACCTGGTCGGTGGACGGCTTCGTCAGCGAAGGCGCGCAGCCCGCGGAACTCGGCTGGGGCACGCATGAGAAGCACTTCCCGGTGGACGGCGGACGGCACACCGCCGGATCGCGCTGCGCCATCTACTTGAACCGTCCGGGTGCGAGTACCCGCGTCCGTACCTGGACGCCGAAGGCCGGGCATTTCCATGGATTCCTCATCACGCACTCGGAGGCCATCTCGCTGGCGGATTACTACACGGTGATGGACGGCGAGCGGGTCGCGTACCGGCCGACCAGCCACTATGCCTATCATCCCAGCGACGACGCGGTGCTATCGGTGCACGAGTTTGCCGGCAACAATTGGCACCTGCAGGACCGCAAACGCATCATGTTGAACGAGATCACCAAGGGCATCGATGAACTCGGCGTGCTGCTCGCCGGGCACAAGAAAAATGCCTATTGGTACGGCTCGCAGCTGTCGATCGCGGAAGCGCGGGCGTTGGCGCCATACAATAGCGCCACCAGCCTGCAAGTCACCGCCGCGGCGCTGTCGGGGATGATCTGGGCGATGGAGAATCCGGCGCGCGGCATCGTGGAACCGGACGACATGGACTACAAGCGGCCGCTCGAGATCTGTATGCCGTACCTGGGCAGCGTGGTCGGTCAATACACCGACTGGACCCCGCTCTATCAGCGCGGCGAACTGTTCGCGGAGGATCTCGACCTGTCGGACCCGTGGCAGTTCAAGAACGTTCGGGTGGTTTGAGCGCGTAGCTGATCGCGGCGATGTGAAACACCGTGTCCCCGGCCGGCAGGGACACGGTCACCTCGTCATCGAGGCGTTTGCCGAGCAAACCGCGGCCCAAGGGCGAATCCATGCTGATGTAGTCCTCGGCCATGTCGAATTCGTCGGGTCCCACCAGCCGGTACCAACGTGTCAGCGCGGCGCCGCCGGCGTCGCTTTCGATTTGCACCCAGGCGCCGAAGTAGACGCGAGTGGCATCGCGCCGGCCGGGCCCCGCGTGAGGGTCGACGATCGTCATCCCTTCCAAGCGCTTGCGCAGGAATCGGACGCGCCGGTCGATCTCGTGCAGGCGCTTCTTGCCGTAGGTGTACTCGGCGTTTTCGGAACGATCGCCCTGGGCGGCCGCTTCGGAAACGGCGAGAGTCACGCGTGGGCGCTCCTCGTGCCACAGGCGGTCGAGTTCCTCACGCAGCCGCGCCGCGCCCTCGGGGGTGATGTACTTCGAGCCGGGCGGGGTCGGCGGGCGATAACGTGACACGTTGCAATAAAGCTTGGGACGTGAACTATGTTCGCGATCGATTGCAATCGATTGAGCGGTCGTTCACAGAATGCGGGCGCAACGAATCATAAGCTCTGTACCCATGAGCCTCAAGTACTACACCCACTTCATCGCGCAATCGGAAGGTGCGATCGAGTACAGCGAGTATCGGGGCGTGGTCGAATTGCTCGGCCAGTCGGGTGTGCAGGGCGATCGCGAAATCGCGCGAATGCTGGCACGCAGTTTCGACCTCGATGAGACCGACATTCAGGTTTTGCAATGGGACCATCTGCACTGACGCGATGACGCCACCCAAGATCCCCTAGCGGGCTTTACTTCCCTTCATTGAAGTCCGCATCTCCGCCCCGAGCTCATCACTCGGGGCTTTTTTTGCCACGATGCCCCTAGGTCGGACAGGCTGTTAGACTTGCCTTCCAAGCCCCCAAATCCTCGAGGGGCCGGAGGGAATCAATGCGTAAATTGGCTTTTGGCGTGGCCGCGCTGACCGGCATGCTGCTGTCGGGTTGTGGCTACAACGCGATTCAGACGCAGGATGAGCAGATCAAGTCCGCCTGGTCCGAAGTCCTGAACCAATATCAACGCCGGGCCGACCTAATACCGAATTTGGTCAACACCGTCAAGGGCTATGCGGCTCAGGAGAGTTCGGTGTTATTGGGCGTGACCGAAGCCCGCGCCAAGGTCGGCACCATCCAGGCGACCCCCGAACTGGTCAACGACCCGGCGGCGTTCGCCAAGTTCCAAGCGGCGCAAGGCGAACTCACCAGCGCGCTGTCGCGGCTCTTGGTGGTCACCGAAAACTATCCGCAGTTGAAATCGGACCAAAACTTCCGCGACCTGCAGGCGCAGCTCGAAGGCACCGAGAACCGCATCACCGTGGCGCGCAACCGCTATATCCAAGCGGTGCAGGACTACAACGTGACGGTGCGGTCGTTCCCGGGAAACTTGACCGCCATGGTGTTCGGCTACAAGCCGAAGCCGAATTTCACCGTCGAGAACGAGGCGGCGATTTCCAAGCCGCCGACGGTCGATTTCGGGGCACCGGCACCGGCACCGAGTGCCGCCCCAGCGCCAGTGCCGGCACCTGCGCCTGCCGCGACGCATTAGCCTGAGAGTCTGTCGAGCGAATGATGCGCCAACCGCGGAATCGCGCTACGCAGTGCCTGCCGCGCGCAAGCCCGAGGCGGCCATCCATGGCCCCCTGTGAGACGAATGACTCGCGCCCTCGTGATGGCGCCCATTAGTTCAAGAGACGCTCATGTCACCCGGCGACGCTAGCGTGACTTGCTTTTATGGCGTGCGTCGAGCCGCGGCAGTGGGCCGAGTCGCGGCGGGGCTGGCGCTGCTGCTGGTCGCGCTCGGCGCTCGTGCGGACGTGGCCGTGCCGCCGCTCAATGCGCGAGTCACCGATCTCACGGGGACCTTGTCGGGCGGGGCGGTGGCGCGCATTGAGAGCAAGCTCGCGGATTTCGAGGCCAAGAAGGGCGCCCAGATCGCGGTGCTCATCGTGCCCACCACCGCGCCGGAGGACATCGAGCAGTACGGCATCCGGGTCGAGGATACGTGGAAGCTCGGCCGCAAGGGAGTGGATGACGGCGCGTATTTGATCGTGGCGAAGAACGATCGGCGAGTGCGCATCGAAGTGGGCTACGGCCTGGAGGGTGCATTGTCGGACGCGATCTCGAATCGCATCATCGATGAGACCATTACCCCGCACTTCAAGACCGGCGACTTCGACGGCGGCGTGGAAGCCGGCGTCGACCAGATGATGTCCGTGGTCAATGGGGAACCGTTGCCGGCGCCGGACAAGAAGTGGGAACACCGCGGCGGCCTCGGTAATTTGCTGCCCATTCTGTTGGTGGTGGTATTCGTCGGCGGCGGTGTGCTGCGCGCGATTTTCGGCCGACTGCTCGGGTCGGTGGCCACGGGCGGCTTGGTGGGCGGCATCGCGTGGCTGCTGAGTCATTTACTGCCCATAGGCGTGGGCGCCGGGATCGTCGCCTTCCTGTTCGCGTTGCTGGCGGGCTCGACGTCTCGCGGCTGGTCCGCGGGCGGCGGCTGGGGCGGTTTTGGCGGCGGGTTTGGGGGCGGCGGTTTTGGCGGCGGGGGCGGAGGTGGCGGGTTCAGCGGCGGCGGTGGCGGCGGTGGAGGCGGCGGCGCCTCGGGGAGTTGGTGATGCTGATCCGACGTCTCCTTCGGCACGCGGCGGCGACGAATTGGCGCACGCGCATGCTGTTCCCGAAGAGCACCTTGGATGCCATCGAGCAGGCCGTCGCGCGCGCCGAGCGCACGCATCGCGGGGAAATCCGCTTCGCCATCGAAACGGCGCTCGCGCCAATGCACATTTTGAACGGCGTGCAGCCGCGGGCCCGCGCACTCGAGGTGTTTGCGCATTTGCGGGTGTGGGACACCGAGCACAACAACGGCGTGCTGATTTACGTGCAGGTCGCAGACCGCCATGTGGAGATCGTCGCCGACCGCGGCTTCGAGGGCCGCGTCAGCGTGCCGGAGTGGGAGGCCGTGTGCCGCCTGATGGAGGAGCATTACCGCGCGGGGCGGTTCGAAACGGGCTCGGTGGCCGGGGTCGATGCGGTCGGCAGCCTGCTCACCCGGCATTTTCCGCCGCATCCCGCCCGCAGCGGCGAATCACACAACGAATTGCCTGATCGCCCGACTTTGCTGTAGATAGAGGGATGAACAGCGTAAGGCTAGCCGTGTGCATCGGCGTGTTGGCGGTGGGCGGGTGCTCGTTGTTCCGACCGAAGCCTGTGGAGCCGCCGCCGGTGGTCCCCGCCGCGCCGCCGCCGGTACCCGAGTTGCCCAAGCCGATCGCCACCCACCGCTTCGAACTGGAGCCCGGCGCTGAAATCGTCGGCTACGTGCAAAAGACCGTCATCGGCAAGGAGGACACGCTGCCCGACATTGCGCGGCGCTTCGATGTGGGCTACGAGGAGATGGTGACGGCGAATCCGGGCGTCGATCCCTGGCTGCCCGGAGTCGGGCGCGAGGTGGTCGTTCCGTCGCAATTCATTCTGCCGGCGGCGCCTCACGAGGGCGTGGTCGTGAACGTCGCGGCGATGCGCATTTTTTATTATCCGCCCCACAAGAAGGGCGAACCGCAGATCGTGTACACGCATCCGATCGGCATCGGCAAGGTGGGCTGGAAGACGCCCGAAGGCACGACCAAGATCGTGAGCCGCCAAAAAGATCCGGTCTGGGTGGTGCCGAAATCGGTGCGCGACGAACACGCTGAAGACGGCGAGAAGCTCCCCGCGCAAGTACCGGCCGGACCCGATAATCCGCTCGGTCAATATATGTTCCGATTGGGATGGCCGAGCTACCTGATCCACGGCACCAACAAGCCGTATGGCGTGGGCATGCGCTCCAGCCACGGCTGCATGCGGCTGTATCCGGAGGACATCGCGGTGTTCTTCGATTTGATTCCGATCGGCACGAAAGTCACCGTGGTCAATCAGCCGTACCTGTTCGGCTGGCGCGACGGCACCTTGTACCTGCAGGCCTATTCGGTGATGGAAGATGATTCCCGCGATTGGAACAAGAACCGTCAGCGCTTGCTCGCGAAACTGCTGAATCCCAAGCTGCGCGAGAAAATCGCGGCCCACGAGAGCGAGATCGACTGGCAGCGGGTCGGTGATCTCGCGCATGCGCCGCGCGCCGTGCCGGTGCCGGTCACGGGCGGTGAGGAGGGTATCGACGCCGTCGTCGCGAAATCGTTGCTGGTGCAGAACATCCTGCCGGAGGGTTCCAACTGGGACGGGAAGACAGGGCTCTTGGTGGATGAGAAGACCTTCAAGGAATTGCTCGGCGGCGGCAGTGCGCCCGCGCCCGCGTCACAGACCCAGGTCTCTCTACAATAAGGTCTCGCCCATGGCCCTGAAGCATTGCTGCGTAGCGGGTCTCTTGCTCTTGTGCGCCGGAATGCGCGCGCACGGCGGAGAGATCACACCGATCGAATCGGGCCTCGACTACCACTCCTATGCGAACGTCGACCAGTTCAGGGTCACGCACCTGGAATTGGATTTGCGGGTCGATCTTCCCGGCAAGACCATCAACGGCATCGCCGCCCTGGAATTCAAGCGTCTCGATCCGAGCGCCAACCAGCTCGTGCTCGATACCAAGGGCCTGATGGTCAACGATGTCAGGCAAAAGGCGACCGATGTGCTCGGCGCGACCTCGAAAAATCAGACCATTTGGGTCAGCCGTCCATTTCACATGGAAAAGCCGGATCCCATTCTCGGCAGCGCCCTGGTCATCGAACTGCCGCCCTCGCGCAAGCCCGTGGAATCGATCCGCATCGATTACGAGACCACGGCCGCCTCGACCGCGCTGCAGTGGCTGACGGCGAAACAAACAGCCGGCCGGCACAAGGGATTTCTGTACACGCAGTCGCAACCGATCGGCGCGCGAACGTGGATTCCGCTGCAGGACACGCCGGCGGTGCGCATGACCTACAAGGCGAAGGTGCATACGGAATCGGGTGTGCTCGCGGTGATGAGTGCGGACAACGATCCCACGGTCAAGCACAAGGGCGAGTATTCCTTCATCATGCCGCAGCCGATTCCGTCGTATTTGATCGCGCTCGCCGTCGGCGATATCGAATTCATGGCGACGGGCCCGCGCACCGGCGTGTACGCGGAGAAGCCGGTGCTCAAGGCGGCCGCCAAGGAATTCGCCGACACCGAGTCGATGATCGAGACCGCCGAGAAACTCTTCGGACCCTACCGCTGGGGTCGCTACGACATCCTGGTGATGCCGCCGAGTTTCCCGGTCGGCGGCATGGAGAATCCGCGCCTGTCCTTCATCACGCCGACGGTGATCGCGGGCGACAAGAGCCTGGTGTCGGTGATCGCGCACGAATTGGCGCATTCTTGGTCCGGCAACCTCGTCACCAACGCGACTTGGCGCGATCTGTGGCTGAACGAGGGATTCACCGATTATCTGGAGAGCCGGATCATGACCGCCGTCTACGGCGCGGAGCGCGCCTCCATGGAAGAGGTGCTGGGGCTCAAGGCCTTGCGCGACGACCTGAAGACCCTGAAGCCTCAGGATCAGGTGCTCGCCATCGATTTGCGGGATCGCGACCCCGATCTCGTGTTCAGCAACGTTCCGTATCAGAAGGGCCGACTGTTCTTGAACTTCCTCGACGCCAAGTTCGGACGTGAGCGATTCGATGGGTTCCTGCGCGGCTACTTCGATCATTTCGCATTCCAGAGCATTACGACGGAGGAGTTCCTCGGCTACCTCGACGACAATCTGCTCGACCGCTTTCCCGGCATCGTCACGCGCGAGGCGGTCAATGAGTGGGTGCATGGCCCGGGAATTCCGGCCGATGCCGTGCTGCCGGTGTCGAGCGCCTTTCAGCCGGTGGACGAAGCGCGCACGGCGTGGCTCGCGGGCGGCGTCGCGGCGAAGAAGATCGGGCTGGGGTGGGTGGCGCAGCAGTGGCTGTATTTTCTCGACAACATGCCCGCGGCGCTGCGGACACAACAGCTCGCCGAGTTGGACAAGGCGTTCGGCTTCACGCACACGCAGAACGCCGAGATCGCGCACAGCTGGTTCCGGTTGGTGATCGCGAATAATTATCAGCCGGGCTTTTCGAGCCTCGAGGAGTATTTGAAGACCATCGGCCGGCGCAAGCTGATCGAGCCGCTGTATACCGATCTCATGAAAACGCCGGCGGGAACCGTGTTCGCGAAGCGCGTGTACGCCAAGGCGCGGCCGGGGTATCACCCGGAAACCGTGAAGGCGATCGATGCCATCGTCAATCCGGGCGCCGCCGAAGGGTCGACCGACGGCACCGGCGCTGAAGGATCAGAATGAGCAGCGAATGGATGAAGGTGATGCTCGAGGAAATCGCTCGCAAGAAGGCCGAATCGGAGCGGGAAAGACTCGAAGCGGAACGGCGCGACCGAGAACCGCGCAGTGACGCGCAGGAATCGCGCAGTGACGCGCAAGTACCGCGCAGCGGCGCGCAACCGCGCAAGGCCGACGCACAATGACGGAGTCGGCGGTGTGTCCGCCCCGCAAATCACGATGGAATAGGCGCCGGATACCGCGCCGGCCGAGTCGGGCGCGGTGCGGCGGGCACGATGACATATTGCTTTTTCAGTTGTGAAACGCGGCGCACTCAAAACGCCGCGTTGCCAGAAAATGTCACCCAACTTCTGACTGCCGCTCGCTGCTCGCGCCGACGCGCGCGCGATCGCGCCGAGCGCTGCCGTGGAAGCATTGGGTTGTGATATCGTGTTCTGCACAACGAGTGCGCGAGAGAGAATTCTTTGATGGCGAGCAGCCTCGGATTCCAGGTCGAACAAGATCGAGGACCTGATCAAACTATCACCCGCTTGGGTACGGCGCGGGCGGCGTTCGTCGGCCGCACGTTGCGCGGGCCGATCAATCAACCGATTTTCATCACGAGTTTTGCGGAATTCCAGCGCGCGTTCGGCGGTCTTTGGCAGCCGAGCCCGTTGGGGTATGCCGTCGAACAGTTCTTCGATAATGGCGGGCGCGAGGCGTTCGTCGTGCGTGTGGTCAACGGCGCGCGCTGCGCGACGCTGACGCTGAAGGCCGGCGCGTCGGTACTGAACTTGCGCGCGGTGCGCCCCGGAACCCGAGAGTTCCTGCGCGCCTGCGTCGATTACGACAATGTTCCGGCGGACGATCTCACCGCATTCAATCTCACGGTGCAGCGGGTGCGCGCCCACGGTACGGGCCAGGTCGAGGACCAGGAGATCTTTCGCCGCCTGTCGGTGAAGCCGGAGTCCGGCGACTACGTGGGCAAAGTGCTGGCGCGCTCAGAGTTGATTCAACTGGCGGGGCCGCCGCCGGCCGAGCGACCCGATCTCACCTTGGATGCGACGAGCGGTCTTGCCACCCGCTACGTGGCGTCGAACTCCGACGGCGACGATGGCGCGCCGCTCACCGATTACGACGTGATCGGCTCGGCGACCGATCGCACCGGCATCTTTGCCTTGGGCAAAATCGACTATTTCAATTTCCTGTGCCTGCCGCCTCTGTCCCGCGACCAGGACGTGGGGCCGAGCGCGCTCTTGGTGGGCGCGCGCTATTGCAAGGAGCGTCGTGCGCTCCTCGTGGTCGATCCACCGTCCCGCTGGGAGACGGCGGACGATGCCTTGCAGGGTATGCGTGAGTGGGAGTTCTTCAACGAGAACGCGTTGATGTATTTTCCGCGCCTGCTGGCGCACGACAAATTGCGCGGTCACTTCGAGTCGTTCGCGCCCTGCGGCGCGGTCGCCGGCATGCTGGCGCGCGCCGATGAGAATTTTCCGGTGTGGGCGCCGCCGAGAAGCGAGGAGTTGCTGCTGCGACCGGGCTATCGGCCGGCCTGCCTCGTGTCCGATGACCGTCGCGTGAAACTCGCGGACTTGGGCGTCAACACGCTGCAAGCGGTGCGATCCGCCACGCGCGTCGGTTTGAGGCCGCGGACCTTGGCTGCGGGCACCGCCGCGACCGCCGACTGGCGCTATCTGTCGGCGCGCCGGCTCGCGCTCTTCATCGTCAACAGCATCGAGCGGGGAACGCGCTGGGTGGTATTCGCCCGAGCGCATGTCGAGCTCAATGAGATGGTGGCAGCCCAAGTGCGCGCCTTCTTCGAGCACTTGCACGATGCGGGAGCGTTCGGCACACGGCGCCTGGAAGAGTGCTTTTACGTCATCTGCGACCAGCGCGTGAACTCGCCGGTCGCGGTCGTGCCGGGGGCGGTCACGGCAGGCGCGGCGGCGGCCACGGCAGGCGCTGCGGCGGACGGGGCGGCGCCGGGCGAGTTTCAACTGGTGATCGGCTTTGCGTCGAGCCGCAAAGCGGAGTTCCACAGCTTTCGGATCTCGCATTCGGCGGCGCGCAGCCAGGTGAAGCGAATCAGCTTCAATCGATGGAATGTGGCGGGGTTCAGCCCGGCGGAACTCGAATGGGTCGATCAGCTCGCCGACCAATTGCAGCCGTAGAAGCCTGCATTGGGCGGGTGGCCGGCAGTTGGGCTTGCAGGCGCGGCCGGCGGGCAGGCTAGCGGTAGGGCACCACCATGACTCAATCGTTGAATAGATCGTTCGCTGCGGTGGTGTTCGCCCACGGCAAGGAGAGCGGCCCTTGGGGCTCGAAGATCACCGCCATGGCCGAGGTGGTGCGGGCGCTCGATCTCACCGTGGAGTCGGTCGACTATCGCGGCTTGGACGATCCGGCGGACCGGGTGCGCAAGCTCATCGGCGTGTGCGCGGGCTTCAAGGAGCCGGTGGTTCTGGTCGGGTCGAGCATGGGCGGACATGTGTCGGCCGCGGCGGCGGCCCACGTGCGTCCGCGGGGACTTTTCCTGTTGGCGCCCGCGTTTTACATGGCCGGCTACGAGGAATACACGCCGCAGGACGTGGCGTGTCCGACCGCCATCGTGCACGGCTGGCACGATGCCATCGTGCCGGTCGAGAACAGTATTCGGTGGGCGCGGGAGCATCGGGCGGCATTGCATCTGCTCGATTCGGAGCATCGGTTGGAGGATCAGATCGAGGCGATTTGTGCGCTGCTGCGGGGGTTTCTGACGGGGTTGTTGTAGCTGGGATCGGAGCCGGAATCTACTGAATTCGGGCCGAATCGCAGGGCCTCTGGCCGGGACTTGGAGCGATTGAGGGATCGGTGTGCGGGGACGGGCTGGAAGGGGTGGGGCTATTTGGAGGGGTCGGAGGGGCTTGTGGGTACGGGTACTGGTG
>Ga0116229_10013792_pt1 | contig 11353 bp, 13 predicted proteins | sample S1TSphgellanicum_3_FD_87313 | JGI IMG/M metagenome (GOLD analysis project Ga0116229, IMG submission 87313) | Host-associated microbial communities from peat moss isolated from Minnesota, USA - S1T2_Fc - Sphagnum magellanicum MG | ecosystem: Host-associated > Plants > Peat moss > Unclassified... | reverse complement strand
TCGGCGTTCAGGGTGATGATGACCCGGCTCCACGCGCCGAACAGCGCCACGGTGACCGGCTTCGTCGGATCGGTGACGGTGGGGGTATTCGAGTTCGAGACGTCGATGCTGTTGACCGGGGCGTTGTACCCCGTAAAGGTGATGCCGGTCTGGTCGCTCGTGAGATGGATCCCCATCTCCGACTTGGAGCTGAAGCTCGTGACGGCGCCCGCGATGGGGAACGTGGCCACGAGCTGACCCGAGGTCGTCAATTCCTCGAGCGTGATCGGCGAGGTCACGCCGAACGCCGGGTCCGTGTTGGCGTTGCTGAAGACCTGGGAGTATTGACCGTTGCTGGTCGCAAGGACGGTTTCACCCGCGGTGGCGCCGGCGAGCTGCGTGCTGCCGACCGTGACGGTGCTCGCCGTCCCGGCGTACGTGCTGGTCGTGACGAGCAGATCGCCGCTCGTGAACACGCTTTGGGCCGACGCCCCGGTCGCAGCCAACATCGCCGCGACGGCCGCTCCGAGGCAGGGGCCGGCTCCTAGTGTCGCGCTCGGCGCGCGGTCTCGACGTAACGCCCTGTGCATGAATGCCGTCCCCTTGCGTTGTCCGTGCCGCCAGGGTAGTGCCGAGCCGTCATTGAGACATGACGGCCAGATTGCGTTTACATAACACGCAGGCCGATAGGCGCGCGCGGGCGGTCATCGACAGGCGGGCGGCACTGGAACATCCGCAGCGCGGCGGGCACACTATGCGCCGGTCTCGCCAAGGCAGAGGTAGGCGATGAGTTCAACGGCTCGAGCGGCGCCCTTGAGTGCCTCGTTCATCGCGCTGTTCACGGGCATCTACACCGTGCTGTATCTCGGCTACTCGATGATCCCCGACGAGTTCCTGCGTGACGACGTCTATTACTACGGCATCGTATGCCCGTCGCGGCTGCTCATTCATTGGCTCGCGCCGGCACTTGAGGTCGTCGGCGTCCAGAACCGCATCCTGTCGCCGGGCGTGCAATTGTCGATCGTGCGCGGCTGCGACGGATCCGGGGTCGCGTTCTTGTTGATCGGTGCGATCTGCGCCGTCCGCGCCGGGCTGCGCCGAACGGCCCTCGGCATCGTAGGTGCTCTTTTCTTGGTCTACGTCTTGAATCAGCTGCGTATCGTCACGCTGTTCTTCATCGACGGCTGGCGGCCGTCGTGGTTCACGCCGCTGCACGTCTACTTCATCCCGACCTTGATGATCCTGTTGGGGACGCTGTATTTCGCTCTGTGGTCGGCCCCGGCTGCGGATTCGCGTGAATCGACCGCTGCAGCTTAGCCTGCGCGGGCTCGGCCTCTGGTGCCTGCTGTCGATCGTGGCCTTCCTCTGGGCGCGGCCGATCGAGGCGCTGCTGACCCCGTTCATCGAGGGCGTCGTCGATCTGTTTGAATCCGACTACGCCGCACAGGTCGCCGTGGTCGATTCCAAGGACGGACCCGAAATCGAAATGACCTGTGTCGCGAACCGCCCCTTGCGGCTGCCGAACGGGACACTCGTGCCGTTTCTCGGCAGCTTTCGCTGCGCCCGGACCGATGCCGTGCACGCGCTCGCACCGCTCGTGGTGTTCGGGGTGGGCCTGCTCGCCTGGCCGCTCGCGAGCCGACGTGAACTCGTGCGGCGGCTGCTGTGGGGCGTGCCGCTGTTCGCCCTGGTGGTCGCGCTGACCACCCCGCTGCTGCTGTCCGGCCTCGCGAACACGGTCCTGCGTCCCGACACGTTCCGCAGCGACGCTCAGCTCACGGCGCTATTGCAGCCATTCGTGTTCATGGAGATGGGCGGTCTCTTTCTCGTGCCGCTGCTTGCCGCGTGCCTGGGCATCCGGCTGGGCGGCCCGGGCTATTCGAGCGCGGCGGCGACTTTGCGTCGCTGACGAAACTCCGCCTCGCGGCGTTCCTCTTCGATGTGCTCGAGCACGCCCTCGACGTCCGCGGCCGCCGTGTCGTCCGCGAATCGTCCCGTGAGCACGGTTTCCGGCGTCAATGCCCCGGTTTCGTACAGGCTCCAGATCTCGCGTGCGTAGCGGGTCTCGAGCAGCTCGGGCGCCGCGCGCCCGAACGTCGCGCGCATGTTGTTGACGTCGCGCTCCAGCATCGCAAAGGCATTGTTGTTGCCGGCCGCATCGACGGCCTGCGGCAGGTCGATGATGACGGGTCCCGCGGCATCGACGAGCACGTTGAACTCCGACAAGTCGCCGTGGATGAGCCCCGCGGCGAGCATGCGCACGATCTGACGCATCATGAACGCGTGCCACTCACGCGCCTGTGAGGGCGTCATGTCGACCTCGTTGAGGCGCGGCGCGGGCTGCCCGTCGGCGTCCCGCACCAGTTCCATCAGCAACACGCCCTCGTGCACGAGATGCGGCGTCGGCACCCGCACGCCCGCCCGCACGAGCCGATAGAGAGCATCGACCTCGGCATTCTTCCACTCGGACTCCTGGACCGCGCGGCCGTGCCGCCCGCGCCGCCCCATCGCGCGCGCATCGCGGCTGCTACGGGTCTTGCGGCCTTCCTGGTATTGAGCAAGTCGATGAAACCCGCGATGCTCGGCCTCCTTATAGGCCTTGGCACAGCGCAGTTCGCCGTCGCAGGAGACGATGAACACGGACGCCTCTTTACCGCTCTTCAAGCGCCGCACGACGGCATCGATCATGCCGTCATCGAGGAGCGGCTGCAGGGCTTTGGGAATTTTCATGGGGCGAGGATGACTCCTGGCACGGGGCAATTAGCCCCGGATTCTACGGATTCGAGCTTCTGTGCGCTGACTCTTTGCCTCCCGGGCGATCTTGGGTCCAAAATCGCCCATGACTTCGCCATAGACGAGGGATATCCATGGCTGGCCGACTCGAATTTTTCAACCCCGCGGACCTGCATGAACCCACCGGACCGTATAGTCATGTCGCCCGGATTCCCGCCGGGGCCGAGGTTTTCTTCGTGTCGGGGCAATTCGGGATCCGGCCCGACGGCTCCATCCCGACGCACGTGGGCGAGCAGACGGATCAGGCGTTCAAGAACCTGCGCCTGGCCTTGAAGTCGCAGGACCTCGACCTCGAGCACATCGTCAAGCTGACCACGTTCATCGTGGTGGGCCAGGACAGCCGGGAGGTTCGCAAGGCCCGCATCAAACACATGGGCCAGCACCATCCGGCCTCGACCGCCGTGTACGTGGCGCGGCTGGTCTCGCCCGAGTGGCTCGTGGTCGTGGATGCGATCGCCGCGCGCGTGCCGACATGACCTCATGCGCAAATGTCATGGCCGGCATGCGTAAAATGATCGTTTTTTCGAACCCGTCTTGGCAGTATCGTGTGACGTGTCGCAGGTCACTATTGGCGGCGTGCAGGCAGGCTAGAGGGTATGTTCAGCGACTTGGAAGCAGACCACGACATCGACGACCTTGAGCCCCGCGAATCGCGACTCGAATGGCCGACCATTGCCTTGGCGCTCGCGATTTATGGCGGTTTTGGCGCACTGACCTGGTTTTATGCGGACTTGCCGCTGGTGCTCACCGCCCCGCTCGTCGCCGTGTTGCTCGCCTGGTACGGCTCCCTGCAACACGAGACGATTCATGATCATCCGACGCCGTGGCGAGGCCTGAATGCGCTGATCGCGAGTCTGCCGCTGTCGTTATGGATTCCGTACGGGATCTATCGCGAGACGCATCTGCGCCACCACGAGCACCGCGGCCAGCATCTGACCGATCCCGTGCTCGACCCCGAGTCGTTTTATCTCGAGAGCGGGACATTGCCGCACCGGGGCCGGCTATTGCGGGCCGTGTATGAGGCCAATACCACGCTTGCCGGCCGTCTCCTGGTCGGACCGATCTTGTCCGTGGTCGCCATTTGGGCCCCCGAGATCGAGCGACTGAAGGCCGGGGATCTCAGTCATGCCGGCCTCTGGGCGCGGCATGTCGTGGCCGTCGCCACGGTGGGGGTCTGGGTCGTCGGCATTTGTCATATTCCGGCGTGGGCGTACCTGGCCTTGATGGTGTACCCGAGCGTGTCCTTGGGCCAGCTGCGTTCCTTCGCCGAGCATCGCGCCCATGCCGATCCCGAAAAGCGCACGACCGTCGTCGAAGCGCATCCGCTCATCGCATTGATTTTCCTCAACAACAATCTGCACATCGCGCATCACGCCCACCCTAAACTGCCCTGGTACCGGCTGCCCGGGACCTGGGCTGGCATGCGCCGTTCGACGTCGGACGCCGGCCTGATCTTTGCGGGCGGCTACGGGCAGATCGTGCGCAGTTATCTGTTTCGTCCCGTCATTAGCATCGAGCATCCCCTGTCGCGTCGCGCGGAATGATCGACGCCGAGCGGCGCATCGCCGCCCTGCCGATGTACGATTTTCCCGAGCTGACCGAGACGCACGATGCGCTCTGGGCCGCGCTCGCGGAGCATCTGACCGCGGCGGGCATCGTGAACTGTCCCCCGACGCTGACGAGGCACCTCGACACCCGCGCCCTTTGGGGGCACCCGCGGCTGCTGCTGGCGCAGGGCTGCGAGTACCCGCTCGCCAAGTCGTTCGCGGGATCCATCCGAGTCGTCGCGACGCCTCGCTACGGCGTTCCGGGTTGCACCGGCGCCCAGTACCAAAGCGCCATCGTCGTGCGCAGCGACGACTCCGCCACGCGCCTCGCGGACCTGCGCGGACGCCGCTGCGTCATCAACGAGCGCGATTCCAACAGCGGCATGAATCTGCTGCGCGCCGCCCTCGCCCCCGTGGCGGGCGGTGCGCCGTTTTTCAGCCGCGTGACCGTAAGCGGAGCGCACCGACGCAGCGCCCTGCAGGTGGCGGCGGGAGAGGCGGACGTGGCCGCGCTCGACTGCGTGAGTCTTGCGCATTGTCAGCGACTCGATCCCGACGTCACGGCGCGCCTGCGGGTTCTCGCCTGGACACCCTCGAGCCCGAGTCTGCCGCTCATCACGGCCGCCACCAGCGATGAGGCGACGATCGCGGCGCTGCGCGCGGCGCTCGGCGCCGTGGCGGCGGACGCGCGACTTCGCGCCGTGCGCGCGCGGCTGTTTCTCGAGGGGTTCGATCTCCAACCCGACCCCGGCTTCGGGGCCGTGCTCGAGCTCGAACGCAGGGCGGTGCGCGCGGGGTTTCCCGAGTTGGCCTGAGCGGTGCGCACCGGCAGCTTCAGCGGCGCCGCGCGCGAACTCGCGGTGACCCAAAGTGCGGTGACCGGCCTCAAGACGCCGGCGGATCTGCGCGGCGCCCTGCTGCTGCATTGCGAACCCTCGAGCGCCTGGGCACATTGGCTCGACGCCGCAAGTCTCGCGCTCGGCAACATGAAGATCGGCGCGTTCCGCGACTGGCTCATGAACGTCAGCGCCGTCAACCCTTGAAGCAGGCCCGAACCGGTCGGTTGGACGACGATCTCACAGCACAACCGCAATCAAATCCCGCTACGCTGAAGGGACGACTCCTCAGCGATAGTGCCCCTCATGGAAGACAGACCCCTATTCGACCCAGGCGACGAGATGCTCGGGGGGTTCACGAGTACGGATGGAACGATCGAGTTCTTCAATCGCATCAACGCGATCCTGGAACCCGGCTTCACCGTGCTCGACTTCGGGGCGGGCCGAGGAAGCTGGTATTTCGACGAGCACGGCTACAAACGCAAACTGCGCACGGTCAAAGGCAAGGTCGCGAAATTCATCTGTACCGACATCGACGCGGTCGTGCTGACGAATCCGACGGGCGATCAAAACCTCGTGATGCAGGGCATGCGGGTGCCGCTCGAGGATCACTCGGTGGATCTCATCCTGTGCGACTTCGTCCTCGAACACATCCTCGACGTGCAGGGCTTCAAGGCCGAGATCACGCGGCTCCTCAAGCCGGGGGGCTATTTCTGCGCGAGGACCCCGCACAGTCTGCACTACGTGAGCCTGGCTGCGCGCCTCGTGCGCAACACCCGCCATGCCCGATTCCTGCGCATCGTGCAGCCGAGCCGCCAAGCCGAGGACGTGTTTCCAACCGCGTATCGGCTGAACAGCTTGCGCCGGATCCGGGCCGTGTTTCACGACTGGTCAGACTTCAGCTACCTGCACTCCTCCGAACCGCGATACTTCTTCGGTTCGCGCAGCGTGTATCGACTGTTCTCGATGCTGCACGCCATCCTGCCGAAGGCCGTGACGGGCAACGTGTTCGTTTTCTTGCGGAACGACGCTTCGCGGCAGCGATAATGCCGGGACAGCGACGAGAAGGAATGCCATCCATGCCGGAGACGATCAAGGTCCGCGAGCATCATTACCGTACCACGGTGCGGTGGACGGGCGACGCCGGGTCGGGGACATCGGGCTACACGGCCTATCGGCGCGATCACGTGATCGATGCGCCGGCGAAGCCTGCGATTCTCGGGTCGTCGGACCCCGCGTTTCGAGGCGATGCGTCGCGGTGGAACCCCGAGGAGCTGCTCGTTGCCGCGCTCTCCGCCTGCCATCAGCTGTGGTACCTGCACCTGTGCAGCGATGCCGGCATTATCGTCCGCGGCTATGAGGACCGGGCCGAGGGCCTGATGCTCGAGGATGCCGAGGGGCAGGGGAAATTTGCCCGCGTCGTATTGCGGCCGGTCGTCGTGCTGAACGCGGGGTCGGACCCCGAGCGCGCGGCCGCGCTTCATCACCGCGCACATGAGCGATGCTTCATCGCGCGCTCCGTCGCATTTCCCGTGGATTGCGAGCCGCGCATCACCGTGGCGGACGGCTCATGAGCGCGATGAGGGGATTGACCGGCCGGTGCTTGTGCGCAGCGGTGCGCTACCACAGTGGACCGGCTGGCTGGTCGACGCTGTGTCACTGCGAATCGTGCCGGCGCGCCTCGGGCGCCCATGCGTTGGGCCTCGTCACCGTCATGGCGGCTGAGTTTCAATGGACTGCCGCGGCGCCCGCGTCGTTTCGCTCGTCGCCCTCGGTCACTCGGAGCTTCTGTCCGACCTGCGGCACACCGCTCAGCTATTCGCATGACGCCTGGCCCCAGGAGATTGCCTTGACGATCGGCAGCATCGATCAAGCCGGTCAAGTTCCCCCGACGGACCATACCTGGTGCTGCGAAGCCCTGCCGTGGGACGGGATGAACGATGGATTGCCGCAGTACGCGAAGGATCGACCGTGAACTACCGCTGCACGCCGGCAAGCTAATCAGGGCCGCCGGGTTCGTTTTCTTGCGCAAGGACGGTTCGCGGCGGCGATAATGGCGCGACAGCCACGAGAAGGAATGCCGTCCATGCCGGAGACGATCAAGGTCCGCGCCTCATGCCTGCGGTGACCGACTTGCGCCCGGCTCCTCCGCCGCGGCGCGTTTTCTGCCTCGGTGCGACCGGCACCATCGGCCAGGCGACCGTGCGCGCGCTCTTGAAGCGAGGCCACGAGGTCGTCTGCTTCGTTCGCGAACGCTCCGGGGTCGGGCGTCGCCTCGCGCTCGCCGACAGCCAGGCGCTGCTGGGTCGCGCGATCCTGCGCGTGGGGGACGTCACCGACGCCGCGTCACTCGAACGCGACGGCTTTCGCGGCGAGCGCTTCGATGTCCTCGTGTCCTGTCTCGCCTCGCGCACCGGCGCCCCGAAGGATGCCTGGGCCATCGATTACGGCGCGCACGCAACGGCCTTGGACGCCGCGCGGCGCGCGCAGGTATCTCAGGTCGTCCTCCTCTCGGCCCTCTGTGTCCAAAAACCACTGCTCGCCTTCCAGCAGGCCAAGCTCGCCTTCGAGAAACTCCTGATCGAGTCCGGGCTCCGGTATTCGATCGTGCGACCCACCGCCTTCTTCAAGTCACTGTCGGGCCAAATCGAGCGCGTCAGGGCCGGAAAACCGTTTCTCGTGTTCGGGGACGGCCGCTTGACCGCCTGCAAGCCGATCAGTGACGCCGATCTCGGCGACTATCTCGCGGACTGCTTGCACGACCCACAGCGCTGGAACCGCATCCTCCCCATCGGCGGCCCCGGCGCCGCCATCACCCCGCTCGAGCAGGGCGAACGCTTGTTTGCGCTGCTCGGGCGCCCGCCCCGCTTCACGCACGTGCCGGTCGGGCTGCTCGACGCCGTCATCGCCGTGCTGGGCGCACTCGGTCGCATCGTGCCGCCGCTCGCAGCCAAAGCGGAGCTCGCGCGCATCGGCCGCTACTACGCCACCGAGTCGATGCTCGTGCTCGATCCGAAGAGCGGCCGCTACGATGCCGCCGCCACGCCGTCCACGGGAACCGACACGCTGTTCGACTTCTATGCCGAGCTGGTCCAGGGCGGGGTCGCCCCCGAACGCGGCGATCACGCGGTGTTTTGACGCGCCATTGCAGAACAGCATCCATGCGCGACTGCTTGCCCGTCCTGTGTATCCCCGGCCTCGCCTGCTCCCCGCGACTGTACGCCGAGCAAGTGCCGCGTCTCTGGGAATTCGGCCCGGTCAGCATCGGTCAGCACGGCCTGCATCACACGATGGCGGACATCGCACGCTCGATCCTGGCCAATGCGCCGCCGCGCTTCGCCTTGATCGGTCTGTCGATGGGCGGCTACGTGAGCTTCGAGATCCTGAGGCAGGCGCCCGACCGGGTCGCCAAGCTCGCGCTGCTCGACACCTCCGCCCGGCCCGACACGCCGGAGCAGAGCGCGAATCGCCGCGTACAGATCGAGCGAGCGGCGAACACGCCGCTCACCACGATCGTAGATGCAATGTTCCCGCGGCTCGTGCACGCAACGCGACGCGGCGATGAGCGTCTGCGCGGCCTCTTTCGCCAGATGGCCGAGGAGACCGGCGCCACAGGGTTCATTCGGCAGCAGACCGCGATCCTGGGTCGGCCGGACTCGCGTCCGGACTTGGGCGCGATTCGCTGCCCGACGTTGGTCCTCGTCGGCGAGGGAGATCAGCTGACGCCGCCGCCGATCGCCGCCGAAATCGCGCAGGGGATCACGGGCGCGCGCCTCGTGCAGATCGCCGGCGCCGGGCACGCCTCGACACTCGAAGAGCCCGAGCAGGTCACCGACGCGCTCGTGCACTGGATGCGTGACTTCCCAGCATTGCGGTGACCGAGAGTCGCGGGATAGCATACGCGCCCCCCACTCCACCCTGGGATTCCCGCATGGCCAGCATCACAGCATCCGACACGTTCCGGCTCGGGTCTCGACACGTTCGCCGGATGGGATATGGTGCCATGCAGCTCGCGGGCCGCGGCGTGTTCGGACCGCCGAAGGACCGCGCCGCGGCGATCGCCGTGCTGCGCGAGGCCGTCGCGAGTGGCGTCAATCACATCGACACCGCCGACTTCTACGGACCCCACATCACCAACCAGATCATTCGCGAAGCCTTGTCGCCTTACCCCGAGGATCTCGTGATCGTGACCAAGATCAGCGCGCGGCGGGGCGCCGATGGCGCGTGGATTCCCGCGATGTCGCGGAAGGAGCTCACCGAGGCGGTGCACGACAACCTGCGCCATCTCGGCGTCGACGTGCTCGAGGTGGTCAATCTGCGCAGCATGCTGAACGTGCATCACCCGGCCGAGGGCTCGCTCGAGGAACCACTGAACGCGGTCGCGGACCTGCAGCGCCAGGGACTCGTGCGTCATGTCGGTTTGAGCAACGTCACCGCAGCCCAGGTGTCGGCCGGACGCAAGATCTGCGAGATCGTCTGCGTGCAGAACCATTACAACCTCGCGCAGCGCGCCGACGATGCCCTGATCGACGCGCTCGCGCGTCAATCGATTGCCTACGTGCCGTTCTTCCCGTTGGGCGGCTTCACCCCGCTTCAGTCCGCCACGCTGTCGGCGGTCGCCGACCGGCTCGGGGTGCCCCCGATGCAGGTCGCGCTCGCCTGGCTGCTGCACCGCTCGCCGAACATCCTGCTGATCCCCGGCACCTCCTCGGTCAAGCACCTGAAGGAGAATCTCGCCGCCGCCGAGTTGGTGCTGAGCCCGGCGGACCTCGCGGAGTTGGGCGGAATCGCGGCGTGAACGCGAGTTCTACCCCTCCGGATCTCTTGGATCGGCGCGCTCCCTCATCGAGCGAGACCGAGAAACACAGTCAGAGCGCGATTGAGCCTGATGACATCCTCATCGTTGAGTTTTCCAATTCGCTTGCCGAGCCGCGCCTTAGGAACCGTGGTGACCTTATCGATCATCAAGCCAGATGCATTCGAAAGACCATTACGGTCGGTCGGCTCAACCAGCATTCGCAATAACGGCGCTTCGGTCGGGTCGGTTGTGAACACGTCATGCAACGCGCGACCGAGCGGCACCGCGCTGCGCGTTACGAGCGATGAGCAGAGCCCAAGTCACCCATAGTCCGATGCCAGTTCGCCCGACACCGCGCGACGGGCATCTTCCTCCGCCGTCGCGCCTCGCGACCACACCGAATGGCTGCTCTGAGTGGCCGGCCGATCGCGCGCGAGATCGATCCCGTGTATGGCATCCGCGCGTGACGTCGCAGCGGCCGGATCGAATCCATCGATCCACTCCGAGTCCGTGCGCGGGGCAAAGCCGTCTCCCAGCACCGATCGGAGGTCCGCGAGGTCCTCGCCGCACAGCTCCCGTCGTAATCGACCGTCGGATAACAGATGGGAGCCGGGAGGTTCGTGCGCAATGAACGCCTTGACGAAGCGCTCACCCGTCATGACAGGGTGGGCGACGATATTCGGCTGTGCGAGCCGTGGATCGCGGCTCGTCAAGAAAGGTCGAAATCGCAGCAGCGCCGAATCCACGAAGTTACTCGCATCGGCCGAACGCAGGTCGGGCCGTTGCTGGATCACGGTCGGGATGAAGGTTTCGCAGTAGGGCCATTCGCGGATGTCGCCGCGTCTCCAGCACTCGGCCAGCGCCAGGCGCGTCTGCAGGAGCGCATCGACTGCTCTCGCCGACACGATGAGCAACGGAATGAGCGCCCACCACGCGTCTTGCGTGACTTCGGCGATCGACGGGCGCGACCAATGATCCTCGTCGATGGGCTTCAAGTCGCGAGCGACCAGATCGATGCCCCCGGCGGCGCATTGATCGACCACGCTCGCCAAATCGCAATTCACGAACACATCGTATTCGAGCATCACATAGTAGTCGTTCTCGGGAAACTCGCGGCGCGCGAGATACAGCACGTAGTCCGCATTCCACCACAACACCTGATCGCGTGGCAGGTTGGGCAGGCCTTGCGATGCGAAGTCATCGGTGTGTGACAACTTCGAAAAGGGCTCGACGGACAAGGGACCTTTCGTCTCATCCGCGGCGACGACGAAGCCTCCCGATCCGCAGCATCGGCGGGCACGGGATGCCATCGCGGCGATTCCGGAATCCCACACGTGGCTGCGAAAGATCGCAGTGAACTTTGTCATCGAGGGTGCCTGGAGAACGAGCGTCCGTTGATC
>Ga0116229_10013788_pt1 | contig 11356 bp, 7 predicted proteins | sample S1TSphgellanicum_3_FD_87313 | JGI IMG/M metagenome (GOLD analysis project Ga0116229, IMG submission 87313) | Host-associated microbial communities from peat moss isolated from Minnesota, USA - S1T2_Fc - Sphagnum magellanicum MG | ecosystem: Host-associated > Plants > Peat moss > Unclassified... | reverse complement strand
TTCTTTGGATAGAAATGACCTGAATTGGTAGTATCTTTTCAACTCAAAGTGCTTCCAAGAACCATTTCTGAGAGTATTACAAAATTATTTAGGAGTTGGCAGCTTGTTTTGGGAATATTAACCAAAACTTCCCATGGCCAATGCAAAGAGATTTGTATAGACATTTGTATAGAGATTTGCAAAGAGTTTCAAAGTCCATCTAGAGAAATAAAAGAGTGTCTCTATTGTTGTGTATGCACCTTCATTTAAAAATAGGGTACAGTGGACTATAATATAGGCTTAAGTAATGACAATCTCTTGTTGCAATCCATCCTATCAAAGCTAATATGAGTCCAATTAGCATACTTTCTTGAGGAGCTTGGTCATGCCAACACTCTTATCATCAACAACTTGCCTCATCTAGACGAGCAAAACCTGAATTTTTAACAAATCAGGATCTAGGAACAATAATACACTAATGTCTTCAAGCTGTTAATTGAAAGATTTAACATTACATAATTATCCTCATAATGAGAATCAATTGACTAATATTTTAAAGCTCATTCATTTTGACCTACATGGTTATTCGACTTTGGCATCCAATGCAAACATTCCGCGCTCTCCTCCCAACAACTCCTCTAGGTCTGTATTTGTAACAAGGTCAAACTCCAAATCTTCCATGGATCAATGTCAAGATTACACAGTTTCAGATTCCTGTGGAAGTCCTCTAAAGTTCATGCCACTCTTCCAAATGTATGGGCTTTGCCCTCTTCAAAAAACAAATTGTCACTTGTTCACAAGTTTTGGACAAGCATTCAGGTTCAAAGTTGTTACGGGTTCCTCAAGGTTCAATGAAATGAGGTTAGAAACCATGATTAGAAACCCTTGAAAACTAAAGCTTTCAATGTGAAGCAAATCAAATGTAAACCTAAATACACAAAGCCACTTGTAAAGCAAGTAAAGATCCCCACATTGTTTTTAAAATGTTGCAATGTGAATAAACATGGCACAATCATTCATGAATTCCAAACACACAAATGCAATAAAAATTTCTAACTAATAATTATGTGCAACTTAAAGAAAAATGAAATTTCAAACCTTGACCCTCTAATAACCCTATTTTTTACCTTCTCTTATCTCGTGGTTACTTGGAATTCTTCCTACAGAATGGCTATGGCACTGAAATAACAAATAATCCCACAACTTGAATTTAATAGTGATGGTTGTGAAACCACATACGTCCCTGTATTTGTCCAAGTTTTATCCAATACACAAGTAAACAACCCCAATTGAAAGAACATAGATGTTAAAGTTCAGATGATGTTGTTGTTGATAATCTTTTCAGCTACACCTTCTCGTCAAAACCTTTCACGCCTAATCTGACAATTACAAAAGAAAAGAAAAGAAAGAAAGAAAGGGAACTTGATGAAGATGGAAAAGAGGGAAAAAAAAGTTGTTACTTGAATATGGATTATGCTTGACTTGGATTCCTCGATGGTGGATCGCTAGTGGGTATAATGTTTTGCCATTGAAACACAAAGTTTTTTTTCGAGTTTCCTCTCTTTAGTTTTGATTGTTTATGCACACCGTCTTGATCCTTGTTTCAATAACGAATGAGCAAAGTACATTACCCCTTACTTATCTCGCTTTTAGGTAGTTGTACAACCAACCCTATGATCTTAATCTCGCATAGGTTTTCAAAATGTATTTTCAAACATTTTTACTTCAATAACAAGGATGAGCATTTCACATATTTTATCTTGCTCAAACTTTACATGATTGAGAGTTCTTTTCATATTTGATGTTAATATTAATTTCTAATTAAAACACCAATATATGTCCAAGTTTAATAAGTGTTTCATTAAATTTTATAAAAAATAAAATAAATTTATCATGGTGAAAGTGACCAACCTTTTAATAAACGAAAATTAGTTATTACAAAAAAATGAATTCACTAATAACTAATTGAATTCATCAATAGTTAATCAAATTCATTAATAGTCAATTACAAACCTAGGCTCAACATTTATGAACTTTCACCAAACTATTTAACCCAAGCTAAGAACCTAGCCCACTTAAACAACCTAGTTCATCAACCTAAAGTGCAACTATGAAAATTTGAACTTTTCACCTCATTTCATCTCCATTTTTTTTAAAAATTAAACCATTGGACCATTATTTAAATAAATGATTTTTTTGTTATCACATATTATTATGCACATTTTTTTAATTTAATTTATTTTTGACAATTTTTTATTATTCCATTATATGTTATTATTGCTTATTATACATTATTTTATCATAGATTATTGTTGGTTATGGAAATTTTTCCCACTCTAACAACATGGTTATGAAATTTAACACAACCCATGATTATTCCTTCTAATCTTATGCATTACATTTGGGTAAGTTTAAAGACTTAAAGTGTATATGTTTATACCAACCACAATATAATCACATATATAACAAAAAAATCATCAATATACAATTTTGGTTTAATATAAATATTCATAATTTGCAAAAAAAAAAAAACCAAGTACAGAACTATGACCAAAAACTTGCAATTTAAAAATTTGAACATTTGAAAACAATTTTCATATGTTTGATGGGGTTACCTAATGGCCATTTAGTAGAACTTGTAAAAGCTTCAATTTATCAAAACGTCAAGAAATAACACAATGTGGACTTAATAAAAGGAGAAGACTAAAAAGGTTGGTGGGCACCAAGTCATCATTATATACAAAATAAAATAAAATAATGAAAAATTATAAGTTGGATTACTATCACACAATATAAATCCATATTAATATGAAATGTTAACATACAAAAAATAAATATAAACAAATTCCAATAACAATAATACTCTTCTTTCAAACTAACCAATAACCAAATTACATTTAAAAAATGAATGAATAAAATTCAAAATAATAATTGCATTCTTATAGCTTCATTAGTCACATCAAAGTTTTGTTTAATTTTGGTTGCATTATTAGCATTAATCATTATAAGGCAAACCCATTTTTGGGTGGTACCACTAAAAACTGCATCAAAAAATGGTTAGGGAACCAAAAACAACCAAACCATTTTCTTGGGCCTTTTCTTTTAAATATTTTCACAATTATAAATTATTATTTTTTCATGTTTATCCATCACGTGGACTAATATATGGCTTGAAGTTTATCTGAAAATAAAAAAATTGGAAAATTGGAAAATTTTGTATTCTTAATTAAAATTACCCCTTAAATTGATAGGTTCAAATTTGAAAACTCATACCTAAATTATATTTAATCAATTAATTTCTCAATTAATTAATAGAATGACTTCCAAATTTTCTTTAAAAAAAAATTCACAAGAAAATTCTCAAGTCATGTTTCAAATTTGTGTTCCTAACCAAAAAGTTCAAAGAAAAAAACCAACCGTACATTCCTAGTACTTTTTCTAAATGCAATGATTAGTAACATCAAAATACACAATAATCTTGATATTATTGAAATTTCAAAATTTATAGAACCTCATAAATATATTCATAAAAACATTTATGAAAATGTTTATTTACGTGTTTCCTACGACTTTTCAAAATTTGATGGGTTCAAAAAAATTAAGGTGCGACATTCTTAGTGATACCAACCAACGATGCGCTTGCCCTATAATGTTATTGATTATGACATTATTTCTAACAAGAAATGAAAATAGAACGAATGAAATGTCAACCCACTATTTTGAATTTGTCAAATTGGATTTCCATTTGCTCACCCAACAATCCTAATACAATTTTTTATCATTTATTTATTTTTTTCACTAGCACCCGCCATTAAATATGAAGATGTTTAAAATTTTCAAATATTTCATCTTTCACAAACTCACCCTCCACCCTTCCCATCCACACATGATACAATTCCATGATGATTTAACAATATGATATGTGAACATTAAATGTATGTGGAATTTTGTAATGCGAAACCATTCTTAAACTTTGTGAGAATTTTTAATTGGGTCTTTATATTGGTTTAAATACATTAGCACCACCAATGCACCATCCATTGCATACATATTATGACTTGGTATTCATGAACCTGAAATGAATTATATTATTAGGTAGATAAGTAAGAAAATAGGTGAATACCATGTAAATAGATTGTTTATATATATGTAAAGGTTGTATTTACTACTAACAATTGGCTAATTGAATGTTTGTACGTAGGTAGTAAAAGAACCGTTAAACTAACCACCATATTTAGTTAAGGAATTGGAACTCAACTAATTTTTAATTTAAACGACTTCCAATCTATCCTTCATAGTGAATTGTGGGTGCTAGTTTGTCACAGTCCTTCCTACCTTACTATATTTGTTGACAAATTAGTTGCCATCAAAACTAATACCTTTAGCCTTTTTGAAATTCAAGACATGAAAACAATAAATGTTGTGACAAAAATATTTTGTTACAAAATGAAGGTTTAAAATCTTTTTATCAACAAAATTGTTATTATTGTAAGTTTCACCTTAGGTGTTAGGTTTTCATTAAGTAGGTTGGCTATTATCACCAATTAAGCATAATTTTTTTCAATCATGTGCAATAAATGTTATTTGATATCTTGTTCAATATTTTTTATTGACTTTCATTAACATTTATTTTCTAAGGATACCCAATAATTGAAGATGTGTTGTGATTTTAATGTTGGGTTCATAAGCAAGGTCAACACGAAAGAGAAAATGGATGGTGGGAAATGTCATGGGACTCATGCACACCCTCCTCACAAGTGCGGAAGAGTGTGAAGAAATTAATTTTAAACATTCCCAAGTGAAAATCACCTTTCATTTGGGTGTTGGAGTTCCAAAATATTTCAAGTTTTTAAAACAAAATTACAAATGATAAACCATTTTCCAATAAGAGTTTTTTACAACGTTGAAAAAGTCTTAAAATGTAAATATAAAAAATGGAGATCTAAAATGTATATAATCATATTTATATTTGGTGTTCAATGTGTATCTAAAAACATAAAACTATAAAAATATTTCAAACTACAAATTGAAAACCAATTTGAAGATTTTTATTAAAATTTTCCCCACTTTTGATAAATTTGATAAATGAAAAAAAAGTCATTATGAATAGTTTCAACACTAATGCACCTCAATTATTCATAGTAACCTATACATTCTCACAAGTTACCTAGTCCATAATATGTTTATGAGTCTTTGATGATAACATTGACCACATTACAAATGCATAAATTTGGCCGAAAAATTTAGTTTGAAAATTTATTTTTTTAATAATGAAATAAGGAAATTTATCTTTTGTCCATACACACACCCTCTAAATCAACACACACAAAATTCCAAAAAAAATCAAAACTCGAAAACTCCTAAATTAGGCTATATCAATTCCCACACATTACAAGGTTAAAAATTCTAGGAGTGCAAACTACAAACCCATCCAGACCAATTCCAAAGAAAAAAAAAATTTAATTCCCTAAAAGTCCTTAAATTCTTTATTTTTAAAATCCTCTTTTGACCACCCCACAAAGGACAGAAAATGGAATTTTATTTCTTTGGGGGGGGGCGGGGGGGGGTGATCTAAAAAGTTAATAGTTACCGCGAGTCCAGCCAATCGGGCAGGGTAGCCCGGCTGACCGGGGCATGCGAAAGTGCCTGTCTATCCGTCCGTAGGTGACGCAACGGTGTCCGTGTCCTAGGCTACCCAAAAAAGCCAGAAAAGAAAACCGTAGTATGAATGCAACTCTAGCTCCCTTGTGATTGGACTAAATATGGCCAAGATCATCTTCCGACCAGTTTGTCCAGATTTCAATCAATCGCATGCTGCCACGACAGTCCACCGGGTGCCTCAGCTGCTGATCCGTTCATGCCCGTTCGGGTGCCCGGGTCCGGGGCAGCTGGGCAAAGGAGGAGGAGAAGCAGATGAAGACGGGAGAGAGAAGCTGGCGAGACGTAGCCTCGCTCAGCGATGGCGTAAGGGGAGGACGATGGTGGTAGGGTTTTGAGATACGCCGGAGTGTGTGCGTCTCGTCGTCTGTGCTCCGAAGAGGAATTGTAGCTGTTCTTTTGCGGAAGCGATAGAGAGTTGTGGCAGTGGAAACGATTCAGATTTGAGAAAGTTGCTGCGGTTTTATAACGCGAGAGAGGTTGGCAGGGTGTTTTGCGGGATTTTTTCGGTTGATACTCCATTGCTGAGGAGGGACGGGGACGGGATTGCTGAAAAGATCGAGGTTTGAACGACAGGGGATAGTAGCGTGAGCTGGAAGTGTCAACGACAGACGGACGAGAGGGGTTATTCATGCGAGCTTTGCAAATAAGTGTAGTCTAAAGCACGCAAAGGGTTCCAACCACGTTCAAGGAAGTAGGGTATGAAAGTGCAGGACGTGGGGTACAGGGACGTTAGATACGAGACAAACGTAACGGGAGACAGTAATGAGATATGGCGATGAGGGAAGACTCGAGAGTGATAGGAGACAGTGGATTGTCGCGTCATTTATGCACGTTATGCGCAGTCTGAAGAGCTCTGCTGCGGGCCGTTTTTCTGCCTCTGAAAGTGTGAGTGTTTTCTCAACTATACATCAGAGCTACAAATGTGTGAATGCATAACTGATAGTTGATTGATATCCTGTCATTTGCTTCAGTATCCTCTTATGTCCCTAGGCTGTTAGGTTTGCGGCCATCTTCAAGAGGTGCAGCAGCTATGACCACACGAACCATGCAGAACGATGTGCATGTGATGCTGTGGACGATTCCAGTAAATGCATTTGGTAGGCAGTTTAGCAATACTTCCTATGAAATGAATCTGATGTATGTGTGCAGCTGCAGGACTCTGGTACAAAACTAGTTAAACTAAGGCAGGAGACCACAGAATCTAGTGGATAAGCAACAGGCCCACACGGGTGGCAACTGTTTTTGGTAGAGGGCAACTTGCAATGGCTGCTGCTGGCAGCACAAGCCTTATAGGTGGGAAGGCAGGTTCAAGTGGAGTTGATCAACTGCCGAAAGAGATGCATGACATGAAGATTAGGGGTGAACAAATCAACCACATTGATGATAAGGTATCCCAGCTTCTATTGCACTTGCACTCTGCTGCCAAGGTAATAGTCTGTAGGTATGCCTATCTCTACAGAGGATTTCCTGGTTTGTGAATCTGATTTCGGGCCATTTTGTGGTTGTAGGAGATGGAGGCAACTGTGGTTGATGGGAATGGCACGGAAACAGGTCATATCATTTCAACCACAATTGGTGGTCATAATGGCCAACCAAAGCAGGTACTTACTTTTGCTTTCCAGCATCTCATTGAATGCACAGATTATTTTAGAATGGAATGCCTAAGTAACTGATTATATCATAATGTATTCACCAGCAACTCCTGTTGGGAGTGAATTAAGTGAGTTGGCAACAATGGCTGCTTGTCCCTGGCATACTTGATGGAGATGATAGTATGATAGTTTCTGAGTGGCAGGTCCACAGTTTACCTGGACCAATGGACTAGGATTTGTTTGGGTTTTTCAGCCACTTTGTGTGGAGTGTCTCAATAATAGGATACAAGTGTATAAATGTGAGATTTTCAATGTCTTTCTGCAGACCATTAGTTATGCAGCAGAGCGGATTGTGGGAACTGGATCTTTTGGAATAGTATTCCAGGTAAGCAGCCATCGCATAATGCATAAACTACTTTCTCATTATGCATATCTTCTCCTTATTGGTTAGGTGATGAATCTGAGCTATGATATAATAGGATTTATTTTTAACATTCTGTGAGATGTTGAGGCTGTCACACACAGCTGAAACAGTGCTTGTGAAGCCCAGACTTTCCTAGAGGACAACTTTTTATTCAGGTTCAGGAAAAGGTGGCCAGTCAATTGATGTTGTATGGGAAGTGTAACAGGCAAAGTGCATTGAGACTGGAGAGACTGTGGCAATTAAGAAAGTCTTACAAGACAAAAGGTACAAGAACCGAGAGCTTCAGATTATGAGATTGCTGGACCATCCAAACATTGTGGCATTCAAGCACTGCTTCTTTTCCACCACAGACAAGGATGAGCTTTACCTCAACCTGGTTCTTGAGTACGTCCCTGAAACAGTGTACAGAATTGCAAAGCACTACAATCGCATGAATCAGCGCATGCCTTTGGTGTATGTGAAACTCTACACTTACCAGGTATTCTTCTGGTCCTTTGGTTGCCTGACTCATCCACTTGCCATCATATTTATTGCAAATTTTTCAGTCTGCAAGCTGTAGTCAGCTTGTTCAGCATAATCTACTGATGTCAACTCTGTCTAGTGGTTGATTGATGGTTTGGAAAATTGTCAAGTTTTAGTTTAGGGTTTTGATATGGCAAGATCATAAACAAAGTAATCACGGCAGAAGTTTATTGGATAAATTCCTTGGGTGCTGGGCACAGATATGTCGATCATTGGCACATATCCATAGTGGCACTGGTGTTTGTCATCGTGACATCAAACCTCAAAATCTGCTGGTATTCTTTCATGCTTGCCATATTTGTGGTTCAAATATCTGGTGTCTTCTTCCTGTTTGGCTAAATGAAAAACTGTAGCAGAACTGGGCCTGTTGTAATGTCCATTTGCATGTGTGACATTTGTAATCTGTATTTCCTATTGCTGCCGGTATTTTGACAGAAATTCAGTACATTGGTTAATGTTTGACATTAACCTCCACCCATTGCCGGGAACTGATGAAGTCAGTGGGAATGTTATGGTATGTGGTCAATACCATACGTGTTGCTGTTGAAGGTCCTTGAACGTGCATATGACCATCTCTGTCATTACTATCACTCCTCAATTCTGTATTTCTCTGTAGGGTGGGGTTTCATTGTTTCATTCTTGCTGATTGGTTGCTTTAATGTTGCCAGATGTGAAATAGTCATAACCTTCTTATCAGGTCACCTCTCAATTCTTTTCAGGTTGACCTAAAATATTAAGTATTGAGAAGATATATTTGTATGTGTGACAGGTGAACCCACATACCCACCAGCTCAAGCTATGTGATTTTGGAAGTGCTAAAGTGCTGGTAGGCTCTCTTCTGACTTTGCTAATCTCACACAGGATATCAGCCTCTCCGCAAGAATCTGACTGGGGATTCTGAGGAATGGATTTTGTTAGCTTTTAGCTTCCCTAATCACTAAGTATTCTGTTTCAGATGACAAGACATTGAGAAGCTTTGATGTTTCTGCATGTACTTAAGTTGTGGAAGGGGAGTATATCATTATCCAGTTTACTCTGTGGTGCATAGGTGAAAGGGGAGCCCAACATCTCATACATATGTTCTCGATACTACCGAGCACCTGAGCTCATTTTTGGGGCTACAGAGTACACCACTGCCATTGATATCTGGTCAATGGGCTGTGTGATGGCTGAACTTCTTTTGGGTCAGGTATATGCTCCTTAGATTTCACAGTTCAATTTTTCCCATCTATTGGATTTTGCTCAACCATCAGAACTGCCACATTCACTATAAAGAGCTGGCATTGCTGCAGTTCATAGCATGTCATCATCTCTGAGTTATTTTCTTTCTTTGCGGCAGCCCCTGTTTCCAGGAGAAAGTGGAGTTGACCAACTGGTTGAAATCATGAAGGTACATTTTGTCAGCTGCAAATAGGATAGTATATTCACTTGTTCAGTGCATTGAGGATTGTTTTTACATGTTTGTTCTTGTGAACTGTACTCTTGTAAAAATGGCTTCATCTTTGGTTGCTCAGGTTTTGGGCACACCAACAAGGGAGGAGATCAAGTGCATGAATCCAAACTACACAGAGTTCAAATTCCCTCAAATCAAGGCTCATCCCTGGCACAAAGTATGCAGTCTTCCTCATGGAAATGTGCTGTTAATGAAGTGTGCAACCTTGTATATTGAACATCTCAGTGGTGGTGTGTCTGCCTTCTGTCTAACTGTGGTCCTGACTTGACATAGGTCTTCCGCAAGAGAATGCCACCTGAAGCTGTTGACTTGGTCTCAAGACTTCTTCAATATTCTCCAAACTTGCGCTGCTCTGCTGTGTGCATTCCTACCTTTTGAATCTCAATTGTGTTATGATAAGTTTTTATTATTGTGAATTTCTTCAAGAGACCTAGGTGCTGACTCTGTTTGTATTCAGCAAATGGGAATAAAATTTGGTTATAGCTGCAACTTTCTACAGGCACATTAGTGTTGCAACTGTTGAAGAGCATTATAGGCGGTGTCACATATTTGTTGGATGATCTTTAGATCAGAAGAAGAATTAACTGTGACATAGCCAGCAAGTCTTTTTTCTGTGTCATGTTTTAGTCTTTACTTCCTTTGCAGCATAGTCTGTGCTTATAATTGTTGGGTTTGTTTGGGATGTAGTTGGAGGCTTGTGTGCATCCCTTCTTTGATGAACTCCGTGACCCAAACTGTCACTTGCCAAATGGTCGCCCTCTGCCCCCTCTTTTCAACTTCAAGCCACAAGGTAATCCCATTAGCTTCTTTCTCATGATTTCTCTTGGTCTTTTGTCTCCTTTGCTGTCTCCACTTTGAGTTGAGGTCAAACTACAGCAAGGAGAGTTTTGGATTTAAGTGAAGAAATAAATGTGCTGGGGTGTAGTTTTTGCTAAGTAGCCACTGAGACATATTGGCAAAGCTTGTTTGTTTATTTCTGATGAATGTCTGCTCAATCTAAGAGATGAAGTTTGGGGCTGTTATTGGAATGGCAGAATTGAAAGGTGCAACACCTGACATTCTGCAACGCTTGATACCAGAGCATGTGAGGAAGCAAAACCCAACGCTTGCCCTTTAAAGAATCTGAGAATGGACACCACCACCTCATTCTCATGGCCACATTTTGCATAACCAACTCTGCTTTAAAAGGAATGAATAATATTCTTCTTTCAGCATAGTGGCTTACATTCATTTACATGTTCTGTCTCTCAAAAGCAAGCATTTTCTGCTAATGCTGCATTCAAGGATTGGAAAACTTGCCAAATGTCTAGCAGGTCAAAGTGACCTGATGGGATACTTCTTTTAGTATGTATGGGGGAAGTGGTCTGGGGTTTGCAGTCTCCCTGACAAATATGACTGTAACAAAAGTGATTGTTTGTTACCAAGAAAAGATGCTGGTCTGTCATGTGGGTAATGATGCCATTATGTCAAGACAGCTGCTGTGCAAAGTAGCCTGACTTTGTGGACTGTGTAAACCTGTCTGAAAGGTAAAGTATTACACAAGTCCAGGTTGATATGTACTGTGAAGGTTGAGAAAGACGATCTTTGATATCATGAGAATGCTAGGACGATGCAAATCTAATTTCATCAGTGAAGAGAGGTAAGCAAGCACCTACCCTCTATGGCTTTGAATATCTCACCAATTTTTAGCTTCCTTGAAATGCCTGATCTAAGCCAAAGGATGTT
>Ga0116229_10013786_pt1 | contig 11358 bp, 6 predicted proteins | sample S1TSphgellanicum_3_FD_87313 | JGI IMG/M metagenome (GOLD analysis project Ga0116229, IMG submission 87313) | Host-associated microbial communities from peat moss isolated from Minnesota, USA - S1T2_Fc - Sphagnum magellanicum MG | ecosystem: Host-associated > Plants > Peat moss > Unclassified... | reverse complement strand
TTTAACGCGTCGAGCCTCCCCGCCCGGTCCTTCGCATTTCCCACTCCGGTTCTTTAACCCGTCGATCCCCCTCGCCCAGTCCTTCACATTTCCCACTCCGGTTTTTTAACCCGTTGAGCCCCCCCCGCCCGGTCCTTCACATTTCCCACTCCAGTTCTTTAACCTTTCAGTTCCGGTTCTTGAGAACCCAACAAGAACAAAAGAACCGTTGGTTCTTTTCATTTCAACAACCTTGCCAAGCTAATGGTTTCGTGGAAGAACTACCACTTCGTTGGCCGGTTCTTTGACTTTGTCATTATTTTGAGGCCCATAACTATGTACCAAGACTACCTTAATTGTCCGTGGCCACTGTCCGTCCGGAGTCAGGGGAAGGAACTTTCAGAGCCCCTGGTCAAAACCTAATCTCCTCGGCCTGCCCCTCTCTCGTGCCTAGCCCGCCCGTGCTAGCCCACCTTCATTCAAAATCCGCTGCCACCGTCCTGCCTACAACGTTGAACTCGCGAGAACACAAAACCCGCTTCCCAAGCCCTGTCACATACTAACTGACAGACCAAATGAATTAATATATATGATTAGAATATTTGTATGTGTTTTAGAATTGATTAAAATATGATTAGAACATTTGTATGTGTTTGGAACAAATCATTTATAAAGGAAGGTTTCCACATTAAGTTCTACATGTTGTCTTGGTAAGCTCATTGGAATGTTGGACACCTCATTAGAAAGGGTGAGCTAAATAAAATGCTCTTGAGTTGTTTTCCCCATTTTTCATTGTGCCTACCACCCCACCCAAATGAATGAAAAAGTTGGCATAATAGTACATTGGGCAGAGCTTGGACACTATTATATTTTTTTCAGAAACATTGAAATGTTTTGAGATTTTATTTTATTTTCCAAAGAGCAAAATTTTGGGGAGAAAAATATCAAATCTTGAAGAACTTTTAGTAATTCCATCATTGAAAATTCAATAAAAATCAAAAATCAAACTTTTAAGGAAATTGAAGGTGTGATCTTGGTAGCATTGGAAAGTCCTTACAAGCGCACCAAGGTAATTTAGTAATTCTCAAAACTTGCCATGCATGAGTTATTGAATTTTGAGTTTTTTTTTATTGAAAATTTAATACAATTTTAAATTTTGATTTTTTTAGGAAAATTGGGGTGCACTCTTGGTATTGTTTGAAAGCCCTCAATGAGCACCAAAGTGATTTGATTTTCAAACGTATGGTGCAAGAATTATTGAATTTTGATTTATTTTCTTCATTGGAAATTCCATAAATTGATTCAAAATGGTATATACTTTATAAAAGTACATTACAAATATTTGTTCAATGGCACATGTCAAAACTATATAACACTATGAGGAAAGCAATTTTATTTTTTCCCAATTGTGTGAACATGTTGGATGTGAAAGAAAACATATACGAGGCACCAATGAACTTGTTGCACACATAGTGACTACTTAAGTGTGCAATGATAGTTCAATATTTCTTTAAAAAAAACTAGCACCGATCTTCACATTAAGATAATAGTGGTGAATATCTTCCATCTACCATAAATATTTCAATCCTTCCCAATTATTTTATTTTATTTTCAAACAAATGTTGGGTATAAATCAAAACACATTATTATATTTGATTATTGGGGTTTGGAATCTAGATGAAAGATGCCCCCCATACCATACCACCTTGTTATTTTGGAATCCAAACAATTTATCTTACCAATTCCCAAGTGTTATTACACAATTAAATTCAATTGAAAATCCCTTGAACTCAACAAGACCTTCAAGAATAATTGTTGGAAGTAATTTCGTGTGCTAAAATGATAAGTGTATTGCCTCCAACCCATAGGTTGAGATTGCATCCTATCTTCACAACCATGCATATGTTTGAGTTGGTGAAACCAATGCACAAAAATGGATTTTTATTTCATCATCTATTGTATAATTTGCAATTTAAAAGATTTTTGTTATATAGTCATTGTTGCTTTCATGTCTAATGCCAATCGTTTATACCATGTTTGAAAAATGGTTCATATTGAAAGAGAGGAATAGAAATGATCGTAAATTAGTGTCTTGCTCATTTTTGATTTGCTTGTTGGTTTAGCTTGTTTTTAATTTTGTTTCTTAGTTTTGCTTGTTTGTTATTTTGTTTTTGAGTTATTTTTCTCGCCAATGTTTTCTTTGTTTATTGTTTTGCTTGATGATTTTGTTCATTTTGATTTCCTTATTTGTTTTGTTCATTGGTTTTGTCTTGCTTTTTATTTGTTTATTAGGTCGTTTAGTTTTCTATTGTTCATTGATCTTTATTTATTAGTTGTTGTTGCTTGTAGACTTTTATTTTTTCCATTACTTGCTTTATTTATTCATTGGTTTGGTTGTTGTAACTTTAATATTTGAAATTTGTTTTTCGTCTTTTGATAATCTTAATTGGTTATTCATTTGCTTTTGATTTGTTTGTCGATTTAAGGTTCAAGTGTTTGCAAGGTCACAATCCATTGCATTCATGTGATTAAATTAAATTTTGACAAGGTTTGAAAAGTTTCATAAATTTCAAAATGTTTAAGAAACATATTTAAAGTTTTGGAAACTTCACAAAGTTTCAAAAGCTGAATTGTACTAGCAAGTTATAAGTTATAAAATACTTCAAAAGTGTCAAATCTCCCATGTAATAGAAAGTTTTCTACTTATTGATTTTTTCTTATTTGGAATGATGTTTGAGGGTTAAAACATGTTTTAAGTGGATGAACTTTATATCTTCCAAAAGATCTATACAACTTCAATAAGAAGTTGGCCTTGCACTATGAAAACATAAATACATTTTTAAAAATATAAGTGTTGCAATCTAAAGGGCTAAATCATGCATAGTTCAAAAGGTTCACATGTTGTGGGGAATTCTCTTCATGAGAGCTATACAACAAAGGACCCATATTTCCATTTGGTTATGTTTGGTAAGATGTATAACCCCTAGAGAATTGGAACTTTAAAAAGAAACATCATGCACAAAAACATGTTTTGAAACATACCAAGATGGAATTTTATGTTATGAAACATGCCAAGAAAATTTTGCATGCTAAGAAACATGTCAAGAATGACTTCCATGTTTTGAAACATGTTGAAGAGGACTTACATGTTCTCAAACATGTTGAGAAAGGCATGTACATGTTTTGAACCATGCTTTAAATGGGTTGGGAAGGACACAATTGCTTGAAACATGGGTGAAATATGTTGAAAAAGACTTATGTAACTCAAAACATGCTCAAAAGGGGTTTTATGTGTCTTGCAACATCCCTAACATGTCATGAAGGATTTAAATGTATTAAAACATGCCCAAAACATGTCAAGAAGGACTTGTACATGCTTTGAAACATGTTGGTAAGATCTTACATGTTTTGAAATGTATTTAACACATGTCAAGGAAAAAAATTATGTTTTGAAATATGGTTGAAGCATGTTGGGAAGGACTTACATGCTCTAAAAAATGCCCAAAAGAATTGGAACATCCTTATAACATGTACTAAAAATGACTTTGATGTTTTGAAACATGTTAAAAACATGTCAAGAAGAATTTACGTGCTCTAGAGCATATTTTAAAGACTCACGTGCTTTGAACCATGTCAAAAACATATGTGAAAAGAATATACATGTTGTAAAGCGTACCAAAAAAACTCACATGATTTGAACCATGCCAAAAACATATGTCGGGATTTAAGGTTTGCATGCTTTGACACATACCAAAAATATGTTAAAATAAATAAGTCCTTTCTAGCATGTTTCTATTGTGTTTGAAAGCCTATAAATTCTTGTCAATGTGTTTATAGAATGTTTCAAAGCAGTATCTAAATCATTTTTGACATATTTTAAAGGGGAACATTTGAAAACATGTTTTTTTTTTGCATGTGTTTCAAAGCATGTAATTTCTTCTTGACATGTGTTAAGCATGATTCAAAGCATGTATGCCCATCATGGCATGTTTTAGAACATGCAAGTCCATGTAAGTCCACCCCAACATGTTTTAAAGCATATACAAGCCCTTCCCAACATGCTTGGGAGCATGTAATTCCTTTGGGAATGTTTCTAGTAGGTTTCAAAACATGGAAGTCATCCATGACATGTTTAATAACATGTAAATTCTTCTTGATATGTTTCATAGCATAAAATCTTGTCATATTTCAAAACATGTTTTTGTGCATGACATTTATTTGTAAAGTCCCAACACTATCTAATAAAACTGGAAAAAAACAACTACCATTTGCAACTATATTCTAGTTGCAAAAGACATTTGTTACTAAAAATAACTTAGTTGCAGTAAACAAGTTATATAAGACACTAGTTGCAAGTGTGGATGAAATCAATGGTCAACAAAATACTTCACCATCTATATACTATTTTTGTATGTCATTTGTATATTACCATCAAAATCAATCACTTACATAATGACAAATGAAAAAGGTTTGAAAAAAATTGTTTTAAAAATAGATGGTGGATTTGCATTGTCTATTTTTAATGGTTTTAATTGTAATACCAATATGCCATATGGCATTTTTTTTCAAAATAATTTTAAATCAATATTTAGGTGGGTAGGTGGGACTAAATAGGTAGGTAGGTAGGTGGCACTAGGTAAGTAAGTAGGTAGATAGGTGGGATTATGTAGGTAGGTAGGTAAATCTTTTTAATTTCTTTTAGGTTTAACTTTTTTTAATTTTTAAAATTATATAACTATGTATATAAGTAATTAACTAACTATTTAATAAGCTAAATAATTATTAATTAAAATTTATATAATTAAACTATTAAAAAATTAATAATTAGTAAGTAATTAACTTATTTGTTATAAAATATATTTAAATAATAAAATTATTATATTATATTATTAAATAATAAATAATTAACATCTATTAAATAAATTAAATTTTATTAGTTATAATTTTCATTAATATTTGTAATAATAAAATAGGTAAAGAAAATATTAGATAATCAGTAATTAGTATTTGAATAACCAATTAACATAATAATCATACATTATTAATTAATAGTTCATAATTTTTTTAATGAAATAGTAAAATAATAAATAAATATTAATTGATTAACTAATTTATTGTTTATGATTTATTAAATATTAATTAATTGACTAGTTAATTATAAATAATTGATTAATAGTTCATATTGAAACAAATAAATAAGTAATATACTGAGTAATATTGAAATTATAATTATAAATAATAAATTTGAACTATTAATTATCAATTAATTCAATAATTGTAACTAATTAATAAGCAAGTAGCTTATGTTAAGTAGTTACATAACCTAAGCTCAATAGGCAAGTAAACATATAAGTAAATAGGTTGATAGGTAAGGTTAGGTATGTGAAAAAAACATATATAGGTAGGTAGGTAGTTAATTTGCTCAAATACAAACTAAATACAACTTTATAATATACTAATGGAAACATACCCCCATTTATACCCCTGATAAAACATTTCAAAAGTACCCATACTTCTCAAAAATTGCCTAATACACCTATGTATACCACTAGGGACTATCTTGACACCCTAATAATGCAATTAAATTTGGTTCCATTTGCAACTAATGGGACATATGGGCATGATGATGGATGAAATAAAATTCTAATGTGTAGGATGAAAAAGTCATTAATTAGTTGCAAATGTAGTTGTAGCATAGTTGCAAAAATAATTAGAGCTAGTTGCAAATGACAATTAATTACATGTAGTTGCAAATGCATTGGTTGCATTTTGGGAGATTTCTTCTAGCACAAATCTTTGAAGGCTTCTAATTCCTATTAAACATAATCAAATGGGATATATGATCATTAAATTGTTTTAGTTATTTCCTCATCAAGAGCTTTTTCATGACATGTGAACCTTTTCAACCACACATCATTTAGCCCTCAAATTGCACTTTGAATTCATTTTGGCGACACTTATATCAAAAATTATATTTATGTTTACATAGTGCAAGGCCAACTTGTTATTGAAATCATAGAAATATTTTGCAAAACACAAACATTATCCACCTACAACATGTTTCAACTCCTTGCACTTCATTCCAAATAACAAAAAATCAATAAATGGAAAACATTCGAAAACATGATAATTTTGATGCATTTTACAACTTACTACAACTCAACTTTTTAAACTTGCTAAAACTTCCAAAACTTTAAACATGTTTCTAAAGCATTTTGGAATTTATGAAACTTTTTTAAAACATGGCAAAATTGAATTTCATTACATGAATGTAATGGATTATGACCTTGTTAGGATTTAAAACTTAAATCAACAAACAACAAGCAATGAAGTTCATCAAAAGACCACAAACATATGTCAAACAATAAACTTACAACAATCAAAACATTAAATATCAACAAACAAGTAGTGAAAACAACAAACATCTCTAAGCAATAGAAACTAAGTAAATATCAATGAGCAATTTATTTTTTAAATCAACAACATATTTGACAACAAAAAAAGAAAAAACTAGTGTTGTGCATGTAGGTGTAAATAACCATCTTCCACATTGTGTAATGATTTATGTTTATACCCCATAGTTTTTACACTTACTTTGCATGTCGTGAATATTTTGGGATTTGCATTTACACTTGCACAACATGCATGTATATATTTTTGAAATACACTTACATAATTTCATGAAAAGAAATTATTGTATAAATGTAAATTACAACTAACAATACCTTCATGAAGATATTATACTACCTACTATCCTTGGAGATTATGGTTTGCAAAAGGGTATTGCACTTCACACTTTTCATTGGTGACTATGGTTTTTTAAGACAAGGCAAGACCATAATGAAAGCAAAATGACAAGGGGGAGCACATGAGTTATTGATGAAGCTTGCAACAATCCTATGAGTTGTAAGATGACCATAATGCCATCACTTAAATGTGCAAAAATTATAGATGAAAAGGAACATGTGGGAACTTAGCCTAAACCCTAAGTTCCATGCTTTACATGACGAAAATGAAAGGAATTGCAAAATGATTGTAATTTAACAAACATGGTAAATAATAAGGAACATGAAGCTCACCTAAAATAGGTTGTTGTTGAAACTTTCAATAGTGCAAAAAGTTGTAAAATGACAACAACATTGTCATCAATTGCACTTGTAAACAACCTCTTTAAATAAAAGGTATCAACATGGGGGACATTATAAGACCTATCACAACCTTGGCCTTGGGTTTACAACCAAAGCTAATGCATGAGGGGGGAATGGCAAGGAAAATGTTTTAGGACTTTAACACATTTCCACAAATGTGGGACAATGAATTTAATATTCCCAAGTTCCCACTTTGGGCACTAAAATCCTACAATATTTTGAATTTTTAAGACAAAAATGCAAATAACAAATAATTTAAACAAATAAGATTTTATTTACACTATTGGAATTTTTCAATTGTAAATATCAAAAATGGTTTACATGCTCCATTCAAAGATTCAAAATTAAAGTTACGCATCAAAAGAAAGTTGGAATGTAAATTAACAATTTGACTATTGACCATTAAAACCCAACAAATAGGGGTCAAATCACTTTTGAAATGAACGTGTGACACAATATTTGAAGGGCTTTTTCAAGGGCTAAAACTTTACTCTTTAAAGCTTTTCAATTGTAGCTTGTATGCAAGACTTATGATCTTATAAAATTGTGGGATTCATAACTTAGCAAGATTGTGAATTTTTAAGACTCCATGCTAAATGTCTTGGGACTTTTATACACTTTGATGTAACTAATATTGTTAATCTTATAGTAATTATAGGAAGGATATTGGTGAGCTCTTTCCAAGTTTGGGCCATGGTGTGTTTGATGAAATGAATTGCTAACAATACTAGAAAACTTGGTCCTAATCCACTCAATGTTCCACCCAACATTGAGTGGGAAAGGACCCTTTCCACCCATGTGCATTCATAGTGGAAATCCATGATTTGGAATGCCTAGCAAGGTGTCCACTATGATTCCACCATGCACCACTCCCGCCAACTAAAATCCATTAGTTTCCACTTAAAGTTTATTATGAAATCCACTAATAATCCACTATGCAAACATTCAAGTGAAAATGGTCCATCGAACAACCACAGGTTAGTGGTTTGGATTAGCTCCTTTCCACTTGGCCTAATTTGGGTGGAAGTGCGTATTTTGGATTAGGACCAGGTTTTCTAGTATTGTAATGGCTCTTCCATGCACCATTTTTGTTCCAATCTACATTAATTATCATTTTTATTGATTTGTGCATATTGATTTCATAAACCCTTGCTTGTGAATTTGTCCTTCTCCCATCCCAAAGTTTTCAAAACTTTTTTTGTGAACGTTTGATAACATGCCCTAAATTTGCATTCCATTGTAATATCAAGAATCAACTAGTCTTTTACCTTCAATACTATTTGATAAACCTAGGAATGCATCAAGACCGCAATGAAAACATGTTTGCATGATGTCATTCTTCCATATCTAACCCTTTATTTTCTCCTACCTCCCTCCCTCATCTTTTCAAGCATGCCTACCATCCAAGCCCATTTCTTTTTTACTTTTTTCCTTTGTTGAATGAACTCCACTCCCACAATTGTCTTCTTGAACCTTGGAGAGATAAAGAAGAAAAAGGAAATGTGATATTGCATGTGTTATTATGTGTTGTGCCATTTGTTTGTTTACACTTTTTTATATGATTTTACATGGAGCGTAAACCCATATAAGTGTATGTGTCTATTTTGTGATTTTACACTTACATTTACTTCTTTTTTACATGGGTCAATGAAATAAAATTAGACAATTTTAACTTACACTTATTTGATGTGTATATCAAAACCCATACACATGCACAACACAACACTAGGAAAACCCAACAAGCATACCAAATAAACATAACATAATTAACAACAAAGCAAAACCATCAATACCACATGGGGTTATGGTGTTTTAGCCAATGTTTTTGTAATTTGCACCACGTCTTTCACCAATTGTAGGGGACAATGTCTATAATGAGCATGAAAATATTTGAATTGATCAGTATAACCAAAACATATTTATTCAACAAAGAGACAACATTGCCTTTTATCAATTGATATTTCCTTACATGTTATTTTGAAATCTCAAAAAGGTTTATGCTTTTGATAGTCATGTTATGAATGGCTTAGAATATGTTATTTGACTAGGACTTGAAGGTCACCTAGTTGTTTTCTTTAGAACACAAGTCAATCTTTAAAAAAAGTTAACAAAACATGCAAATATGGCTTGACATGTGCCATGTTTTCTTATCCAAACAAAGTTCACAAGCAACAACATGTGGGCCTATATGTGCAAAAAAACTTATAAGGAGTTTCACATAAATTTCACAAAACTTCGTTTTTTCATAATATGCTAGACCACACAATTTTCTAAAGTGGAATCCCAACATTAAATCTTTGTAGTTTTGGGGTTCAATGTTATTTCTATTATTCAAAACATGTTTCTTACTTAAATTATACCATGTTATTGGTAATCTTCCTTTTAACAATTTTTTCATGAGATGATCCTTGATTCCCACTTGACAAACTTCATTTTCAATCCATGGAAATACTTGTTTTTACTTTGAAAAAATTCATTGATGCGCATATCTCCATATAGGTCCACCAAAAGTTGTTGAAACTTGGTATGACTTTGATGTGGTATGAAGCTTTCAAATTTTTTGCATATGTTTTGATATGGTAATTGAACATATTCCTCAAACGTCTTCCATGAATTTCATATTGCCAAGTCTTATGATGATGTCATCAAGATTGTTCCACATCTCAACAAGTTGGGAAAGTAAAATAGGTAACATAAGGTGAACCTTATGAAATGATGGGCTAACACACACACATAGGCTAGGCGGAAAAATTATAATTTCCCTTGCATAGACAACAATATGGAAATACAAGAAGTTGATCATCCTTAGATGCCATGAATCTCTTCGCATACATAAATTAATGAACTTATAGTTACATGTGACCCACTTTGCTTTATTGTTGCCAACATCTTAACATGTTTTAATTTATGTTAGTACCTATTATGATCAAGTTTTTCAACATGGTTCAACATGTTGAACTTTTCATGGTCATAACACAAAAACCATGTTGTCCAACATTTCATAGGGTCACCTAAAATCCACATTAGAGTTTGAACATCCTCAAACCCTCTAGTTTATGATGTAAGAAGTTGACATTTGCAAAACTTTACACATGGGATAAATCTTTGTTTATTTCAAGTTTGCATGGGGTTACATGGATTGTAGTAATTAAATTATGGGCTTGCCATAAGCATAATTCCCACAACTGGCCATGTCCATTATGGTGGTATAAACATTTAATAAATTTTCTTGCTCTAAAATATTATTTGAAATTTCATGGAATTCAACATAGGCAACATTCAACTCCAAGAAGTTGAACCACAACCACTTTGCATGAGGGTCGTGAACCTTTGAACTACTAATGATTAGCCTATTGTCTTTATATTTGCCAAAGTTGAAGTCCATAATTGTTCATTTGCCTCTTGATGACATCATTTGACTATAATGCAGTTGAATTATATCCAACAAAGTGTGGGCCAATATAATAATTGAATTGCGTACAATATATTCAACAATATGTAATCTTTTTTATATTCAATTAATGATATGTTGTGTTAAATTTTATCGCAAAATGAACAATATTAATAGTTGAACATCAATGAGGACCTTGCAATTTATTTATTGTAATAGTTTTTTCCCAAATGTCATGTTCAAATTGGGTTATTAAAATTTGGTTGGCCCGTTGATGTCACACATTGATGATACATAATGCTATTAGGATCCACCATTCGAGGTTTCCTAATCACCATTGGAATTGGTAGAAAGCAATAATGTGTGTTAATTAATCCAATTGTGAAATTGGTATATCCAGCAAACGCCCCGTGGACCTAACATTACACCACAATATTTACATGAAATATATCACAATAATTCAAAAAATATAACAACCCAATTTGAAAATTCTAAAAAAAATAAAAATAAACCAATAATTTAATATCACTATACTTCCTATGGATACAAATAGGGCCATCAATCAATTAAAACATATTGCAAAGTGAAAAAAATCAAATGGTACACACCGCATTTTGCCCCAAGATGCTACAAAAAATGTGGTCTGAAGAATTGCAAGCCCTTGCACGAATCATGTAGGTTGGATCAATGTATTTGGCATCAATTGGAATTTTTGCTTTACCAAAATATTCCTTCACCTATAAAGCCACATTACAAACCCATGGGTGTCATGTTCATAATGTTTTGTGATAGTGCAAAAAACAAACTTAAATAATTTTTTAGTGCAATTGACAATTCTTT
>Ga0116229_10013785_pt1 | contig 11358 bp, 7 predicted proteins | sample S1TSphgellanicum_3_FD_87313 | JGI IMG/M metagenome (GOLD analysis project Ga0116229, IMG submission 87313) | Host-associated microbial communities from peat moss isolated from Minnesota, USA - S1T2_Fc - Sphagnum magellanicum MG | ecosystem: Host-associated > Plants > Peat moss > Unclassified... | reverse complement strand
TCTCTCCAAAATGGTGCCATGTAGGTTTAGCATGGATTTGCCACTTTTTGGTCTTTGACCCTCGTCTTGAGGCCATGGGCCCAATTTAAGGCTCTCAAACAATAGGATTGCTTTATTTAATTGGACCCTCGACCTTGGACTCTCATCTAAAGTGGCTTGTACATATTGCTTTTCACACGGTCTTCATTAGTCCCTTTATAAGGAAGGCACAAATACAATTCTTCAAGGGTCTACCCACCTCACCATTGTTGAAAGCCCACGTGCCTATTATGCAAAATTCACATGCCCCATTGTCCAAATCATGAAAACCATTATGTCATGGAAAGTGCCAGGTACAAAACATTGTGCCAATTTTGCTGCCCATTTGAAAATTTTGGCTCACCAAAATTCCTCTTCCGACCACAATGGACTCTATCTGACAGATTCCATTCTACAAAACTGCCACGCGCACTACCACCACCAAGACTACATTCTCTTTCACCATATATTGTAGTACCTTTACCATTCTCACTTTAGCATCATCTTGATGAATTTTATTATTTATTTTTTTAAAATTCCGACCTTGGCAACAAAAATAAAATTTCTTGAAATTCCTAAAATTGAGGCAAGAAAGAAAAATGCAAAATTAATTTTGCAATACTTAGGCACACCGCACCACCAAGCTTTAGGCTAGGCATTCAATAATAATGTCAAACAAATTCTAGAACTTCCAAAACCATTTTATACTAGAATATAGGTTGTATATGGTTGGGATGCACGACCTAGGTGAGCTTGTTAGGGCAAGCTTCAAGTGTGTGCACATGAAAAAATCTTCCACATCCATGATTTTTTAGAATTTTTGTTTGTAGTCAAAGTGGCAATCATCTTTAAGAAGATTTAGTCAAATTTGGCTATAAAGAAAAAATTAAAGTACACATATTTGATCATCTTTCTATATTTTTGCTACACAATGCAACCAAATAATACATGAATATGGCCAAAAATAATAATAAATCACTTTTGGCAATTGAAACTCCCAAAATCTTTTTTTTCAATTTTTTAATTTCTACTTTCACTTTTTGACTAAATTATGGTTATTCCACATATGGCCAATTCTTTGGCACTAGAGACAAAGAATTTTCTATAAATTTGCATAATTGGATGCTCCAATAGAGTTAGGACAATTAAAGAATTTTTTAAATGGCCCAAATGTTGTGCTTGACCTTATTGATGAGAATGGTTAGGACTTTACCAAATGTTTGAAACACTCTACAACCCTCTAAAGAGATTATGCAATGTGACATGTCTTTCATATACATTAAGCAAAATTTGAAGAGTTTTAGTATGAGGAAAGGCCATAATAACTACGACAAAACTATGATTTTTTCATTATTAGCATCATGACTAGGCTAACTATCGAGTCAAAAATAATATTATGAAATGACTAAAATTATCCATAATGACTAATATCAAATTAGATATGCTTGTTATCACTAAAAATTATAGAATTTTAGTCAAATTGGACAACATTTTTCACATGTGCTGAATTTGAAACCCGCATGAAATTATTTATGTTGACTAATATGACTAAATTTAAACATCACAATTTAACACATAAAACTTTTTGTCAATGTGACAATATTATTTTTTTTTTTAAATGACAACATAGTACTCATGTTTTCAATTATTGTTTATAATTGTCCAAATAAAATTAATAAATTAATGAGGGAGAAATTTTGAAAAAAAAATGCAATGAAAAATTGGAGCATTAATCTAAAAATGTGCATTTTTATACCAAAACAAATCATAATTAATTAAATGTGTATGCTAATTTTGAACTATTCATATACCAAAATTCAATTGGTATTTATAATAAATCAAATGAATATATCTATGTGTTTGTACTTCCAAACTAAATTAAAAAATTAATGACTATCGTTCCATCACCCACCCTAATTAAAGGCCTAGACTAACCACATTGGTCGCACTTGCAAAATTAAACAAATGTGTGGTAGTTCATCAAATTAAATAAGCTCCAAACTAAACAAAACACCAATGACCATTTACATCATTCACTTTAATGACTTAAACTAACCATTGTTGTTTGAGCTTTCAAACTTAAACATATACGTAGCTCCAAATTTAACTAAAACATCATTGACCACCATAAAAGCTCAAATTGGTCCAAATTAAACAAAAAAATTTATTAACCACCTTAAATGCCCAAACCAATCATCAATATTAGAACTAAAATTACATTCCTTTATACTATTTGTTCCATCATCTCCCCTTCCATTAGGTGATACATCAACAACCAAGTTTGGTACAACATTAGTAAAATCTCCCACAATTGTGACAGGTTGAACCAATTCCACAATTGAAATATGAACTTGTATGCAATGTAATTATCAACATTTTCAAGTTTAAACATGTCAAATTTTGTAGAGTTAGTTTGAATTATCTTTATTATTTGCCTCCTTCTAGGCTATTTTCTTATTATTACCTTGCAACCCCTTTCTTTTCGATCATTGGATGTAAGCACAATAAATTGTACATACTTGTTACCTTTTAAAGCTAAATGAAAATAGATGTAAAATAACAATAAAACCCATCAAAAAATTGGTGTACATTGAATTTTCAACTATTCACATTGTTTCAATTAGTTTTTCTGTCTTATTGATTGAAATGCATTTTTGTAATGAAGGACTTGTGCAAAATATGTGATAAGCAGGTTTTAACAAATAGATTTTTTATTTTTTATTATCACCATACTTCAATAATGTAATAATATTTATATCCCAAAAGTAAAAAGAGAAATTAATTTGTAACAATAGACCAAAAGAATCCACATTTATGAATTTACCACCTAGCAAATGAGGATACTTTTGGTTTAGTTTAAAATTTGTTGTTCCTAATTTTTTGGAGATAAATTATTGTAGTAGTAAAAGAGGTATGGGAAGGTTTTCAATTGTATTCCCACCAAATTTTATGCTACTTTTTTGGTTTTATATGCATGATACAATGTAAAGTTAAAGGCATTCACTTTTGTGTCTACTTTACTATGTTTTTTATGAATGAAGTGTTACAACAAAAGGCGAATGTGGAATGGGTTACACAAATGACAAAAATTTGGGCACATCAAAAGACTACATGTTGAGTTGGACATTCAAGTGGTCTTAGTTTGGAGGAACAAATCGTATGTTTCAAATTTATTTTCATAACCTATGATTAATGATTTTTTTGTCCAATGTTTTTGCACTTGGAATGCATTTGTTTGTGCATTTCCCTTATTGATTTAATTAGGTTATGGTTGATGCAATTCATGAAGCTAAATTGGGTAGGAAACCCACGTTGCTCAAACTCCAAAAGGAATGTGAAAGAGAGAAAAATGGCAAATGCAAAGGAGTTGAAGATCAAAACACACAAATAGGAACCAACATGACGACTTCATAAAAGGATTATGAATCTTTTTAGTCATTTTCACTTTTTCATATGAAGAAAATTTTGAATGAAATTTTTTACAAGTTATTAAATTACATATAGTTGTTTCAATATATCACATGTTTTAATCATTGTTGAATAAATATGAGAAATTCATTGTGTGCCAATTTTACCAAAAATTTTAATTTGTCTTAATAAATAATCATAATTTCAAATCATACCAAAATATGTTAACTATTTTATGTTTTAATTTCTTATATTATAAGCTACAACTTTGTTTTATATGTCATGTATAATACACCCCACTTACATGTGGTAAAGGACTCTTGAAAATTTGAAGTTCATACTTTAAGATTTTAAAGAAATCAAATTCCATAACTTTTATTGAGTGTTTTTCTAGGGTTAGTAGGTTATTATCATCTTTATTTTTTTACCATCAATATTTTTATATTAAAAAGGTCTTTTACTTTAATCCTTAACACAATTGATTCCTTTTAATAGAACTATTGTTCAAGTTCAAGAGTCATTTACTAAAATTGAAACCAAGAATTCAATTAAAAATTGAATCTTTTATTTGAATTATTCAACATTCATATGAATCATTTAACACAACTTCCGGTTATTACCATGACATTCAAGTGGCACCACAAAAAATATGTAACAAACTCAACAGTTTTGGTAATTGTTTGACATGGTTTTTGATTCATTTTGCCATGATCGCACCCTTGAGGTGGAAACAAATGAAGCTAAAACAAGTGCACCTCAAATTGATATGTTTTGTTCTTGTTCGATTGCATGATTTTTTTTCATTTTGCTAGGTTTTTGCATTAACATTTTTCCAAACCTCGTCAAATATTGGTTTGGTTGGTTGTTTAAAAGAAATGACAAAAGCAACAAATTCCAAAGTTTTATTTTATATTTCATTGTTTTGGGCCTTTTCAAATCTAGACCAAGTTGGATATTTAACCAAAAAAATCCAAAGTATGTTTTTACATTTGATAATTTGTAAATTATTTATATTATTATATTGCAATTATATTGCAATTTGATGTGTATCAATGTTGTTTATATTTCTAGCAAGTTGAATTAGAAAATAACTATTGCATTTTTTCTTTATGTTTGCATCTGGAAAGTAAATGTAGTTTATTTAATGTGATTTCAATAGTTTTGTATCATTGACTTTATAGGAAGATTTGACATTAGAGCTAAAAATGTAGCTTGAAGCAATAGAGAACAACCATAAAGAACTCAAATCTACCATAGATCACATAATGCAAAGTTAGAAAAAAATGTCAATTATGATGCAAGAGGTATATGACATGGTGAAATCAAACATTATTTTCATGGCAATATGGATGTGATAAGGGCTTCTTGAATAACTGACCTAAGATGTTGTTAATTTATGTTTCATTCCTATTCATGTTCATTTACTTAAACTAGTGCATTTAAATACATGTTTTTTTGGGTGCCAAAAATCAATAACAATGTATTACCACGTTTAATTTTAGTTATTAAATTTTGACTTGAACCTTAAAGGTCTTTTTGACATTGGTTGTTCCATGTCCTTAGACTTGTTTAGGAACATGTGGTTTCACTTCACCATTAAAACACATTGTTAAAGTCAGTACAAGAAATAAAATGAATAGGAAGAACCACATGGAAATCAATGTTCTACCATGCCTATAGCCATTGTAGTGTCATGTGAAATGCCACTAAACAAGGATTTTGTAGTTGCAATAGTGGTGATGCAAGCCCTTAAAGTTTTTGACCGCGAGTGTATACATTCAAGTCTTGGATAGGTAGACCCAATCAAATACATGAATCCATAAAAATTTAATAAATGCCAACGAAAAGCTAGTGCATTTTTATGTTCCCCACATTAATCATAATATGATGGCCCCAAAACATATGAAATATATTTACTAATGAATGCATGTAATATCCTTGTCCAAAAAAAAAACTAGTTGACATGAATGCCAACTTTTGGTGTTTGATGTAAAAGGATTGTTGTGTGAAGTAGAACATTTGAAATTTGATAGAAAACGAAAACCATTAATTCATTAATGAGTTGTGGCAACAAGTTTGTAAGTCCATGATCAAATACCGATGAATTGTTAGAATAAATCTTGCATTTTACAAATATTCATTTTGCAACTAGATGCAAATGTGTCATTTATTATTATTTTCACAACTATTAACCACCCATGAGAATTTTGTGATTACCGTATAACCATGCCGCAACTACATTGCAACTATGTGATTCATCCTTCCATGTGAACGACCTTTAGTTGTATTTTCCCACAAATAGGCTACTGATTAAGTCACATTAATTGCATTAATAACAAATTGCAATCACAAATAATTTTTTAAAGTTGTCTCATGAATATATTAAGGGTATATTTTCTTAGGGTGTATTAAAGTTATATTTTTAAAATATTTATAAGGTTTATTATAAATTTATTATCACGGCTATAAGAAATATTATATTTGTATTAAGTTATTAAAGGTATGTTAAGTATATATTGTGTTGTTAAAGGTATTACATGTACATTAAAATTGTATTAAAAATATATTCATGTTATATTATATACATTAATGTCAATATATATAATGTCAATATATTATTTTTCCCTTCAAGTTTGTACCAACATGTATCTAAAGGAGGTGGTTGTAAAATCCCAATATTTGTGTTAAATATTAACAAAAATTTAACTAAAATTTTGCCAACGTTTAGCCAAGTTTTAATTTAGGTATGTGCAGTTTAAGTAGAAGTGCCATGGGGGCCTAACTTAGATGCCATGTAATTTATGTTAATTAATAAATTTATGTTGGTTAATAGGTAATTATTTAGGTTATGTAGTACTTAAGTTAATATGTAATAGATTAGGCTAAATATTAGTTGATAGGTTTTTTTTAATATATTGAATCAACAATTTGGGTCATGCTTCAATGATTATATTTGATAAACCAATGTTTTTTTACAATGGTGCCACTTGACACTTAATGATAAAAGGGTTGGGAATCTTAAAAACAAATGTCATGAACATTTCAAGAACACAAATCTCTTGTTTGTGTAGCCTATGTAGGTGTCTACAAATTTTCCATAATGTATACATAAGTGGGAACACAAAGCCCATGTGATTCAAGTCAATAGTAAAAATCACAATTAAAAAATACTAAAATTTCAAAATTGAATCAAATTGGGTCCACCTTTCCTTGAATATTTGGTGAAGTGGTTCCTACTGGTACCACCCAAGGATATTCCCATATGGTTTGTCTTCCATTTCAATTTTATAAACTATATAAAAATGCGTATTATAAAAATTGAAAAACCATTAAAAATTTAGAATGAAAGTGCCATTTGGGATGAGTTAATAAAAAAATTTCAACCTTAAAGGTTAAATTCAAAATGAAATAGGATTTTCCTAGTTAGGCGTCATGTGGCTTAAGCTTAATACTACCTTAGGTGACATGTGGCCTAGTTTAGGTATAAGCCTAACCTGGGTGCCAAATAGGCTATTGGAGACTAGATCAAGGTGTCACATGGCCTAGGCATAGGTGCCACATCATGGCCTAAATCTAGGTGTCACGTGGCCTAGGCTTAGACCATGTGATTAAGATTAAAATGTATACATTTTTTAATTTTTTGAGATTTTGCTCAATGTGCCACATGGAAACTTTTGAATTGGCCACATGTATCAATCTAAACCTTCCAAAGTGGACATGGGAGATTTTTATTTTCTTGAAAAGTTGAAATTATGTGACATGGCACCATGTGATTTGTTGAACAATGTAGTCATTGGTAACTAGTAATAAGAATTATAGAGTCAACAAATGGAAAGGTATATGGTTGACCATATACTTCACCCATGTGCATTACTAAGTCATTGTTTGTAACCAATGTTGGGTACAATTCCATTTATGCAACTAATGGAAAATTTAGTGATTTGTTATTAATTTTTAGTCACAAATTGAAGTCGCAAACTAATCTTTTCTTCTAGTGAATTCTTAGAGTTGTGTGATTCAAGATTTGACATTACCATTTGGTTGTCAACAATGCAACCAAACTTGATGTCCATGGTATAATATTTGTTAAGGGAAAGGAGTGGGATGATCAAACACATGTTTGTGTGGAATGTCCAAAAATGTTTGGATGCACACATTTTACATCCATTGAATCAACACTAAGACTTGGTTTTGAAAAACATGAATAGGGTGCTTTAGGAAATTGATCCCAATTTTAAGGATTTGTTTCCACACAACACCTTGCTCACACAATTTTCCTTATGAATGGATAATGAATGTTCCATATTCCTACATCCTACCCCACCCATTTAATAGGGAGGTAGAAGATAGCTACTTGTTGGTAAATTTGAGGGTTTACTTGGTTAGTTTGTCTAAAAGTCCAAATACCTTAGACTTATTGAAAAGAATCCACATGGGCAACATTGAATTACAAAACAAAACCCCAATTGGAAAGCAATAAGAAAATTTGCATGATTTGCTACCCATAGGTTCTAAAACCTAAACCTATAACCCATACTTCCATGCATAAATGCATTTGTTCAAAATTGTATAATGAAAATGTAATAATGGTGTATGGGTATTGATGGCAATGTGTTGAACTTGTTACAATGGAATTTGCAGATGAAAAGGGTTATGTGAGGAATAAGCAATCAAGTGGGCACCTCATCAATTTTGTCAAAAAAAAAAACAAGAGTAATCCATTCAATTCCATAGGTTACAAACTATTTCAAAAGGCAACATCAAAGGAAACAACTAATAAACAAGCTATAAACACCTCTCCCCCTCCCTCATGTGTAAACTATTTAGGAAGGGCATTGTTTTAATTTTACAAAGTTTAATGTAGATTTTTATGAAAGGTTTCATATGTGTTTTCCTTATTATTTGTTTTTTTGAATGTTAGTTTTTTGGTAGTGACAAGAATAATATTTTTGTTTGTAAGTTTGAAATGTAAACTCTCTCATGTTTTATTATTTGTTTTATAATTGAAAGTTAGATGTGGATGGTAAAGCTCTGAATGTTTTTTTTCTTTTATCAACCTTTTTTAATGTGTTTGCTAGTTTTCCTTTTGGGTTTCTCTATTAATTATTTTTAGGTTTGTTTTATTGACGAGCAAACATAATCATGACAAAATTATGAATTACAAACTTTTCAAATACAAGTCACATAATACATGCTTATGTTTTATTTGTCTGGTGATATTTTGAATAGGACGGTTTGATAAAATTTCCACAATAATCCACAATATTTGTTCCTTTAATTTGCTTAGATATGTTTTTAAAGTTATTTGTCTCATGTGAACAATAAATTGGATTGTTAATTATGGATGATTGCCCACACAATGCATATACGAATAATATTATTTGTTCGTCCAACTTGCTTAAATTTTTTAAAATTTTGTTTATCTCATGTGAATAATAAACTAGATTGTTAATTTTGGATGATTCCCCACATAGTGCTTACAATAATAGAATTATTTGTCTAGTTATATAGTTTTGAACAATTGAGTTTATGTTCTTGAAAAGTTCCAATGGAGCAAAAAAAATTCAATTGAAATTTTGTCAAGTTTGGCAATGATTCAAACGATTATGCATCACAACCATCACACGCTAAAAGATTTTTTATTTGTTGGGATTGTATCCACATTAATAAAGGGGTTTTTTCTACCATGTCCAAAGTGTCGTAACCTTAGCCTTGGGCTCACGACCAAGGCAAAGGCTTGCAAGAATGCGGGACAAAAGGGAGGCCTGAGAGGCACATCTTATACTCCCAGGAGTGCAAAAACGTTGAGAGAATGAACCCTCACACTCTCAAGTGAGCTCCCACTTGGGGAGTTGGAGTCCCAATGGATTCTTGAATCTTCAAGGAGTAATTACAGGGGTCAAAACCCATTGGATTGAAAAGTTCTTTATATCATTAGAAAGATATTAAAACATAGATGTCTTAAATGGGTTTGTGTGACCCATTTGGAAATTTGAAACACAAGTTATGGCTAAAAGAAAGGCCGGGAATCAAATTGGCAATTTAACTCTCGACCACTAAAAATTAGGAATCGACCCAATTTCCTTATGTGTAGATGGCGTGCAACATATCGTTAAAAAGTTCTCAATGAAGGCTATAACTTTGCTTTAGATCTCATCTCAATTGAAGGTATGCACATAAAGTTATAGGTCCCCAAAGTCACGGGAGTCCCAACTTTGGGAATTTCAAGACTCCCATTTGGGAGTCCCGGGACAAAATGCCATTTGGATGTGGGCCTTGTGGAGAGGCACATAGTATACTATAAGGGGGAAGGTGGTGGCTTCCCCCAAGTCCGGGCCGTGGTGAGTCTTGTGAATCAAAGTTTGCCCATGTTTCATCTTAGCACCAAAAGTGCTCCAACTATGCACTAACCAAGTTGTTGTTTGGTTTTGCGCAGGTCCGTGTGAGTGATTAGTTGCCTGTCATTATGCCTAGTCCATCCCAGAGCTCTAGTGCACCCCTCTACCCCCAAAGTGCAACAAGCTAGGGAACGTGCCGAAACTCCTTGCTCTTTCGTTGTTTTCACTTCAGATTCACCTTTGAGTCTATCAAGGAGCTTGGGGGCACGTCACAAAGGGTAGATCATGACATGCCATTCCACATTATAAATGATGCAATTGGGGTTATTATAATGTGGACTTGGAAGCAAGTTTGTTCAAATTACTAAACATACATGTATTGTCTAATTTTGTATGTGTAATGTCCAATTGTATCATCATATTTTGTCAACTTTTAGACTTGTGCAAATATAAACATATTGTGTCACATGTTGTGTGAATTTACATTTCTAGAAATTGAATTGGCATTTGTTTTCAATCTTGTTATGTGAATGTGGACAATCTTTCATTTTGGCTGATGTATTTCATAAAATAAACATATATATGTAGAAAAAAATAGTAAGGTTTAGGTTACAATAATATAAAACTAACTAGTAACAATTATTAATTCCATGTAATCATACATATAGTCACAACAATCAAATTAGTCATATTAGACAAGTCATGTGGCACACTCACATTAATTACAAACATGTTAGTCAAGTTAGACATATCAAGTATGCCATGTGGCACCCTCACATTGGCACACGCAATACTCAAGTTAATCATATTAGAGATGCCATGTGGGACCACACATGTTAATCAAATTATTCATTTTAGACATGCCATGTAGCACTCACATATTGGCACACATGTTACTCAACAGTAATCACATCAAACATGCCATGTGGTAGCCATGTTAACTAGGAACTTGGTCATTGTAGTCATAATAGAATTAAGCAAAACAAATACATTACTATTCAATTAGTCAAGTTTATGTCAAAAATGACCAATTTGTTTTGAAAAAATCATTTTTGTCAAACATTTAACATGACTAAAATTGTTGAAAAAAACTAGCACAAAAACATGGTAGTTGTAGTTTATAATAAATCAAGGGTAAACATGAAATTCAAGGTGAGATGCCTTTCTATTAAGGCCTTTTCCTATGTATGTACAAGATGGACCACTATGAAGGTACCTTACACATGTACTTAGGTGCCTCCCATTGTGTAAAGGATTATGTGATCCAATGTGTACTACAATGCACCATCTGTTGGAAACTTGATATGACTTGGTTTATGTGTGAACCAATGTTTGGCGAGTAATGAACTATAATAAACTAGTCCTTCTCCATTGTCACATGCATTGATTGTAAAAACACCTCATGCATATTCTTTGCCATAATCCACCTAGGAAAAATTGACCAATGTTTTCAAGGATTGTTTACAATTACAGTTTTTGATGCCTTCATTAAGGCATCAGTTCCCCTTATTTCAATAATGGAATATCACCATGAATTACACAAATTTTCATTTGTGCTTAACATTAACCCCATTAACAACTTGTTTAATCAATC
>Ga0116229_10013784_pt1 | contig 11358 bp, 10 predicted proteins | sample S1TSphgellanicum_3_FD_87313 | JGI IMG/M metagenome (GOLD analysis project Ga0116229, IMG submission 87313) | Host-associated microbial communities from peat moss isolated from Minnesota, USA - S1T2_Fc - Sphagnum magellanicum MG | ecosystem: Host-associated > Plants > Peat moss > Unclassified... | reverse complement strand
TCGGCCTTTGCTCTGACCTACGCCTACGGGCGTCGTGACACGTGGTCGCTGCGCGAGTTTTGGGCGCGGCGACTTCTCCTCACCGGGGTGCCCTACGTCCTGTGGACGATCATTTACTACGTCTTCACGACCTCCACGCCCGAGCCCGGCTTTCCCTACTACCGCGCGTCCGCGCACTATCTCGTAAGCACCGCGGGACTTCACCACTTGTTCAATCTTCTCTGGACCGGGTACTACCAGCTCTACTTCATCGTGGTGTTGTTTCAGTTTTACGTCGTCTTTCCGTGGCTGTTGCGGGCCCTACGTCGCGCGCGCCGTTGGCACGTGGTCATAGTGCTCGGTTCCTTCGTGTGGCAGGTTTTTTACGACGAGGCCTTCATTCACTACCAACTTTGGGGGATTCACCTCGAGGGACGACTACAGAGTCGAGTGCTGATTTCGTATCCGGTGTACTTGCTCGTGGGCATGATCGTGGCGCTGCGCTACGAGGACGTCGCCGCCTGGGCTCGTCGCCACGAGTCGACCGTGCTCGTCTACGGCGTGGTAGCCGCGCTTCTCGCCGTGGGCCTTAACTACTGGCACCAGCGGATCATTAACTACGTCGCGGCGTCGTCGGACGCCTTTGCGCCGCTCGCCGTGCTGTACAACCTGGGGGCCATTGCGTCGCTCTACCTGCTGGGCGTGTGGTTGTGTGATCGGCGTCGCTCGGAAGTGCTTCGCCGCGCGGTGTTCTCGACCTCACGGGCCTCGTACGGCGTGTACCTGTCGCAGATGCTCTGGATCCCCCTACTGGTCCGTATTGGCGCACGCGCTCATTTCAACGAGCACGTGGCGTGGGAGATTCGCGTCATCCTCGTCGTCGTGGCGGTCTTCGGCGCCGGTTACCTGCTGACGGTGCTTTTGGAGCGCACCTGGTTGGGTCCGGCGCTGGTCGGGCGTACTCGACCCGCCGCCGTCTCTCGTGAGAGAGGGCGCGCGACCTCGCGACGGCGTTAACTCGGCTCGAGTGTCCAGACGCTCGTATTGGCAACGCGATCCCACGCGAGTCCCTGCAACGGTGTGGCGTCACAGGCGGCCCGTAGCGCACGGATGGTGCCGCCGTGGGTCACGACGAGGAGGCGCTCGTCGCTGTAGACGTCCTGGACTCGCTCCATAAAGTGCTGCGCGCGCGCGACGACGTCGCGAAACGATTCGCCACCCGGAGGTCGCGCGTCGGGGTCGACGAGCACGCCGTCGCTGATGCCCGTCACCTCACTGGTCATTTCACTAAGGGGCCCACCCTCGAACACGCCGAAGCTTCGTTCGCGAAGTAGCGGCTCGAGCACCACGTCAACCCCGATCACGTCGGCAATGATCGCGGCCGTGTCGCGGGCGCGGCGCAGATCGCTCGAGATGATCTTTTGAATTTCGAGGTGTCGCAGTTCGCGACCCACCTCGCGCGCCTGCGTGCGGCCACGCTCAGTGAGTTCGGCGAGGTTGTTCTGCCCCTGAACGATGCGCAGTTCGTTCCAAGTGCTCTCGCCGTGACGCACCAGCGTGATGGGCTGGAAGGTGGACGGGGTCTCGATCACCACGCACAGATTACCGACGCGATCGTCATCGACTGTTCGACGAACATCGGATTGTCTGTGGGGGTGGTGTGACGCTCGTGAGAGTTGCGGGCACGGCGCGCGCCACGGAGACGTGAGAGTGACGAGGGTCGGCGACGCACGAGTGGGCGAAAGTGGCGCCTCGTCAACATTCACAGACGTTTCACACCTTTGAGCGCCAGATAAGACGAGAACAAACGAATTATCAGGAACTACACAGATTGGCTTTCGCGCCATCTTCGAGATTGAGAAATTCTTCCCGTTAGCCTCTCCACATGTCACTTTCGTTGCCACCCCGAGCCACCAAGCCACGCACCGCGGGCGTCACCATGGTCATTGACAACGGAGTGCCCCTACGCTTCTTTGCCGATCTCGTCGAAAGCCAGGGAGAACACTTCGACTTCGTCAAGTTCGGCTGGGGCACGTCGGTCGTCACCAAGAATTTCGCGGTCAAACTTGACGTGTTGCGTGAAGCCAACATTGATTTCTACCTCGGTGGGACCCTGTTTGAAAAGTACGTGCTGCAGGATCGCTTCGATGATTTTCGCCGGCTCTGTGAGGGCTACGAGTGTCGCTACGTCGAGGTCTCCAACGGCACCATCGACATTTCGAACGAGGAGAAGGCCACCTTCGTTAAGCGACTCAGCGAGGACTTTCGAGTGATTTCTGAGGTCGGCTCGAAGGACCAAGCCGCTTCAGACCTGATGGCGCCCAATAAATGGATTGAGTACATTCGCGCCGACATTGACGCCGGCGCGGTTCTCGTTACCCTCGAAACACGCGAAGGCGGCAAGGGCGGAATCTGTCGATCGAACGGTGAGTTGCGCTACGGACTCATTGAGGAGATTCTGGATTCCTCCATTCCTCACGAGCGACTGCTCTTTGAGGCACCGTCAACCGAGCTCCAGGGGTACTTCGTCCATCGCGTGGGTCCCGACGCCAACCTGGGCAACATCTCGGTTCACGACGTCATTCCGCTGGAGACCATTCGCCTAGGCTTGCGCAGCGAAACGCTGCTGGACTTTGAACGCGGCGAACCGATCTTCAACTAAGAGGACCAATGAGAGACAGTCGAGATGTATTTCACCTCGCCATCCCGTCGTACGACCTTGACGAAACCCTCGCGTTTTACGTCACGAAACTCGGTTGCAAGCTAGCGCGGCGCTACGACGATCGCGTGACCCTCGACTTCTTTGGCGATCAATTGGTGTGCCACCTAAGCCCCGCGCCCGACGAGGTGATTCCGATGGCGGACCTGCCCATGTATCCCCGCCACTTCGGGGTCACCTTTCGCGAAGAGAAGGATTTCCAGGCGGTCTACCAACTCTGTCAGCAACGCGACGTGCCTCTCTACAGCGACGTCAGCCTGCGCTTCGAGGGTCGGGTCGAAGTGCACCAAACCTTCGTCGCGTGCGATCCGGCGTCGAACCTTATTGAATTTAAGTACTACTTCGATCATCGAATGATGTACTAGTGGGCCCGCGTGGATCTGAACTCTTTTCTCGACGACGTCGCGTCTCTCGCGTCGCTCATTGACGAACGCGCCTCTGCGCGCGCGGGCGAACCCTACGTCCTTGACGCGCGCGGACCATTGTTTCTCACCTACGGCGATCTCGCGCGCGACGTCCGGACGCGCTCGGCGGTACTGGAACAAGCCGGGGTTCGCTCGGGTGACCGCGTGGGCCTCGTCATCCAGAATCCCGTTCTCTTTACCAAGTGGTTTCTCGCGGGACTCTGGATGGGGGTGTGGGTGGCCCCGCTCGATCCCACGGGAGATTCTTCTCACCTCGCCCTGACGGGGGAGCGAGCTCGCGTACTCTCCTTGGGGCACCTCGTCACCGATCGCGAGGGGCTCTCGGGCCCACACGTGCTATCGGCCGACATCGACGCGGCCGATCGCTCGGAACTCGCCGACGCGCGCCCCGGCGGGGGAGTGGTGTTGTCGTCCTCGGGCACGACCGGCACGCCCAAGGTCATGGCGCTGGCAACGAGCCAACTGATCGCGACGGCCACCCTCGTGGCGCACCACAATCGGCTGGAATCCGCCGACCGAGGATTTAATCCCTTGCCGCTCTGGCACGTGAACGCCGAGGTCGTGGGACTCCTCGCGACGTTGGTGGCGGGATCGTCACTCGTGCTCGACGACCGCTTTCATCGCACCGGGTTCTGGAAAATCATCGACGACGCCCAGGTGACCTGGATCAACGCCGTGCCGGCCATTTTGTCGCGGTTGCTCCCACTCGAGAGTGGTGAGGAAGTGCCCCGTCGGGTGCGCTTCGTGAGGTCCGCGTCGGCGCCCCTGTCGGCGCAACTTTCGGAGCATTTCGAAGAGGAAACGGGTCTCGCGGTCGTCCAGTCCTACGGCATGACCGAGGCGGCGAGCCAGATCTGCGCCAATCCCCTCGAGGGACCGCGCAAGCCCGGCTCGGTCGGTCGCCCCGTTGGTGTGCAGGTGCGCGTCGTCGGCGCGGGCGGACCTCGGGCCGCGGGTGCCGTCGAGATCAAGGGTCCCACGGTGATTGGCGCCTACGAGGGTGAGGGCTACGCGGACCGCTTCGACGACGAGGGTTGGCTCCGCACGGGGGACCTGGGTTATTTCGACGACGACGGTTACCTCTTCCTAGTGGGGCGCAGCGACGACGTCATTAATCGGGGCGGTGAAAAGATCTACCCCCTCGAGATTGAGCAGGTTCTGCTTAACGTGCCCGGCGTTTCCCAGGTGGCGGTCATTGGCGAGCACGACGACGTGTTCGGTCAGGTTCCGGTCGCCTTCGTTCACCTCCAGAAGCCCAGCGACGACCCCACTTCTCTGCGACTCGTTCTTGATGATCTCCGTCGCGAGGTCAACCGGTCCTTCGTCAAAGCCTGGCGTCCCGTGCGGCTAAAAGTGGTCGCGTCCTTTCCCCAGCACGCCACCGGCAAGATTCAAAAAGGTCCGCTGCGCAGTGGCGACGTCACCGTGCTCTACGACGAGCCCCTCTAGAGGTACATTCTCTTGGCGCGTCAACGCCGTTAGGACATCCATGACCGCAACCTCGACCGGTGCCCCGCGGGGAACTCGCCAACGTCTCGATCACGTCGACGCCATGCGTCCGATCAAGCAGTCGGCCGTCATTTCGACGCACGCGCTCATCTTCTTCGCCCCCTTGTCGACGAGCCTGTGGGCGTCGGGACTTCTGACGTTGACGCACTTTTCGCGCGACGCGTTTCTTTTCGTCTCGGCGTGCATGCTGGCCTACAGCTACCGCGATCACCCGCGTATTGATCTACATCACTACTGGAAACGTCGGTTCACGGCGGTGGCGTTGCCGTACCTGGTGTGGTCAATCGTGTACTTTCCCGTCGCGCAGTTAAAAGATTCGTCGACGTTTCCTTATTTTTCACTCTCGTCCGCGTCGGTGTTTAGTTGGCACGCGCTGCACGTGTTTCTGAACGCCCTGGCGACGGGGTACTACCACCTGTATTTCCTGCTCGTGTTGCTCGAGTTCTACGTCCTCTTCCCGTTCGTCTTTTCTTTCATTCGCCGACACCGACGAAGTCACGGGGCGATCGTCGTCGTGTCGGTACTGTGGCAGTTCTTCTACCCCTACTTGGTGCGACACGGCTGGTTGGGTTTTTCGATTTCGTCCAAGCTCGAGACCCGTCTCGTCGTGAGCTATCCGCTCTATCTCTTGGGCGGGGTCGTGGCCGCGCTCTACCTCGAACAGTTCCACGACTGGGTAGTGCGCCACTGGCGCGGACTACTCGCCTGGACCGTGGTGGGCGGTGCTCTTCCTCTCGTGCTCGACTACCTCTACCGTCACGGCGAGGGGCTACCCAAGATCGTGACCCCCGGCGCCGATCCCTTCGCCTCGGCGGTGATGCCCTACGACGTCGGGGCGATCATCGCCGTCTACCTGCTCGGGGTGTACTTGGTGAGTCCGCGCCGCAGCGCCCAAACGCGCGCCATCACCAAATCTGGTTCGGACGCCGCGTACGGCATCTACCTCTCGCAAATGATCTGGATCATTTTCTTGCACCGATGGTGTCAGCAGTGGGGTGTCCTGCGTCACGTGCCCTGGTTGTGGGCGACGTTGGCCGCCGTGGTCATTGCGTACCTGGTGGGATTCTTCTTTAGTGCCGTCGTCGCGCGCACGCCGCTCGCGCGCGCGGTGGTGGGTCGCACCCAGGTTCCCTGGTCGACGCTGATTCCCCACCCGAGTCGTCTCGTCGCGTTGTCCCACGACGACGTCGGCGAGGGACCACTCAATCTCACGGACGAGTAACGCTATTCACCCCCGAGGCGAGTGAAGAAGTAGGAATCGTGCCCGCGAGGTCCTCGGTACCATGGGTCTCGGCGAGCGAGGTGATCAGTGAGACGTCCCCCCGGAGAGAGCGAGCGTCGTCGCGTTCCCCCTCCGGTCATCAAGCACCGCATCGCGTCGGGTCGTGGCGCGATGGAGCAACCGAACGTCACGGGTGACGGCGTCGCCGAGTTGAGCCTTCGGTTCTGGGTCTGCGTCCTTCTCACCTCCGCCTTTACCGGACTCTTCGCGGATTTTTTGATGTGGCTCCTCGCCCAGGTGGAGAACGTCGCGTTTGACTACCACGCGGGCAGTTACGCGGCGGCCGTGGGGGCGGCGTCGGGGCTGCGGCGCGTGACGTCGCTCTTCGTGGCGGGAATTTTCGGGGCGCTCGCGTGGTACGGGATCCGCCGGTATTTAAAGAACGAACGGGCCGAAGTCGACGAAGCGGTCTGGAGCGGCAGTGGTGATCTGTCGCCGAGGCGATCGCTACTGACTTCTATTGTTTCCGAAATCGTCGTGGGACTGGGTGCCTCCATCGGTCGTGAGGCGGCGCCCAAATTACTGGGGGGCGTTTCGGGTAGCGTCCTCGCTCGCTACGGGCGACTCAACCCGGCGCAACGACGACTGCTGGTGGCGTGCGGCGCCGGCGCGGGTCTCGCCGCCGTCTACAACGTGCCCCTCGGGGGTGCGATCTTCACCGCCGAAGTGCTCTACGGCAGTTTCACCTTGCCCACCGTGTTCCCGGCGTTGGTGACCTCGTCACTCGCGACGTGGGTGTCCTGGATTTATCTGCCGAGTAATGCGACGTACCCGCGGGTGCCGAATTTTCACTTCTCGGCGTCGATCATGGTGTGGTCGCTGCCGGCGGGCGTGGTGATTGGTTTGCTCGCTGTGGGGTTCGTGCGACTCGTGGGGTGGGCCTCGGATCATCGACCGCGCGGCGCGGCGCTGTTATGGGTGATGCCGGTGGCGTTCGTGATCGTGGGTCTCGTCGGACTTCAGTACCCCCAGGTGTTCGGTAACGGTAAGGACCTGGTGAGCGAAGCGCTCGTGGGCACGGGTGGCGTCGGGCTCTTCTTCGCCCTCTTCGCCCTTAAACCGTTGGTGACGACGTTGACCTTGGGATCGGGGGCGGCGGGCGGGGTGTTTACGCCGTTTCTCGCGACGGGGGCGATGCTCGGCGCCTTTTTGGGTTCGGTGTGGGTGAAGTGGTGGCCCGGGTCGCCCGTGGGGGCGTTCGCGCTCATCGGGGCGGCCGCGATGATCGGCGCCACGATGCAGGCTCCGCTGTCGGGACTGGTCCTCGTGATGGAGTTAACCCACTCGGGTTACGGGCTTCTCATTCCGTTAATGACGGCGACCGCGATTTCGACGTTTCTGGTGCGCCAGATTGATGGGTATTCGATCTACACGGCGCGACTGCCGCGCCGCGACGTTGCGTTCACCGCGCTCGGCGATCCCTCGCGAGCCACGGAGAACCCGTGAAACAATAGGGGCGTGGACCCGCTCTCGTCGTCTGGTCTTCCCGTAGGACCCGACGGGGTCACTCTTCGACGTTTGACCACGAAGGATTGGCGGGCGTTGCGTTCGCTACGCCTCGAAGCCTTGCGCGATTCTCCCGACGCCTTTGGCACCCTCTATCGCGACGCTCGTCGATATCGCCGCTCGCGCTGGACGTCGATGATCGACCAGCGCCCCCTGTTCTTCGCCGAACGTGATGGCCATCGCGTGGGCATGGTCGCGGGGGGCTTTAACGAGGAGTACCCCGACACGTGGTGGCTGTATTCAATGTACGTCACGCCCGCCGCGCGCGGCACCAGCGCCGCCACCCAGCTCGTCGACGCGGTCTGCGCGTGGGCCCGGTCCGAGGGGGCGACGTCGCTGTATCTGCACGTCATGGGTCCGATGGCGCGGGCGCGCGCGTTCTACAAGAAGGTGGGGTTCGTCGAAACCGGCGAGCAAAAGGCCCTGGAACGCGATCCTTCGCTCGTTCTCTATACGCTCGCCCGTCCACTCGGGGACGTCTTTCGTGTGGAGCGCGTGGGCGCCAGCGCGCTGCACGAACTGCGCTGTCGGGTCTTGCGCAGCAACAACCCCGACGCCTACACCCCCGACCCCCGTGACGAGAGTGACACGGCGCGCCACTTTGCGGGACGGCTGAACGATCGGGTCGTCGTGAGTGCCAGTTTTTTTCCTGCGACCTCACCGGTGCGACCGGAGCTCGCGAGTACCCAACTGCGTTTCATGGCGACCGACGTCGAGGTCCAGGGACGCGGCTACGGTGCCCAGGTCCTTCAGTTCGCGCTCGACGCCCTCGCGACAGAGGGCTACGAGCAGGTCTGGGCCAACGCGCGCGACACCGCGCTCGGCTTTTACCTCGCGACCGGGTGGGACGCGATCGAGGGATCGGCGCACCTCAGTGCCGAGACGCAACTACCCCACACGCAGGTCGTGAAACTCCTCGTCACCGCCACGAGCAGTGCCCCGTAACGAAGGTCTTCGCTAGTTTTTACGGATGCGCAAAGCCTGGACCTCGCTGGGTGTCGTGGTCGTCGTGCTGGTCGTGGTCGCCGCGATCGTGGCGACGCACCACTCCTCCTCGACGCCGCCCGCGACAACGACCACCACGAAGGCCCCGCCGGTCGCGCCGCTGACGGGGTTGCCCGACCCCTCGGGAACGGCGCTCACGCGACCCGCTCTCACGGTCAAGATCGAAAACACGCCCGAGGCGCTGCCCCAGTGGGGCGTCGACCAGGCCGACGTCGTCTACGAGGAAATCGTCAACGGCGGTATCACCCGCTTGGCGGCCATTTTTAATTCTCAAGCGCCCGCCAAGGTGGGCCCGGTGCGCTCCGTGCGCCCCACCGACACCCAAGTCGTCTGGCCGCTCGGGGGCATCTTCGCCTACTCCGGTGGTGCCGCCTACGCCGTCGAGAGTATTTCGACGGCGCCCGTGAAGTTGGTCGACGAATCCGCGGCGGGCGCGGCGATGTTCCGCGACGACGCCCTCGAGGCCCCGCACAATCTTTTTGCCGTGGCGTCGGCGCTGTTCGCCTTTAAGGGCACGCCCACCCCACCACCCGCGCTCTTTTCGTACCGGACGAGTGGCGAGAAGGTCAAGGGAACCAACGTCGCGAGTTTCGTTGTACCGTTTCCGAGCATTTATCCGGTCACCTGGACCTGGGACGCGACGTCGTCGTCGTGGGACCGCACGCTCTTTGGTAAAGCCGACGTCACCGGCACGGGCGCGCGCGAATCGCCGAAGAACGTGATCGTGATGTTCATTAACTACGTCAACGGCATCGGCACGGAAAATTCCTACGGCGATCTTCAGGGCTCGGGTGCGGCGACAATATTTACTGACGGTAAGGAAATTCAAGGGACCTGGTCGCGCGGACCTTCGAAGGCCGACGTGCTGCAGTACAAGGACGCGAAGGGAAACACCATCTTGTTGACGCCGGGCCAAACGTGGGTGGAACTGCTGAACGACGGCACGACCCTTAGCGTGACGAAGTAACGGCCTTTTCCAGTCGCGAAAGCGTTTCTTTCATCGCGCGCAGGTTGCGTCGAGGAAAACCGAGAAGAGCAACGAGAAGCCCCGCGGGTGTGTCGTAGGTGAAGGATTCCGTGACCGTGGTCTCGCCGTCAAATTCGCTGAGGTCGTAGCGCCACACGTTCTTCGCTCCGTGGTGCCACGCGATGGTTTTATTCTCCTCGAACGCGACGACCACGTTCTTCGTGACGTAGGGCACGCCCATTTTCATGCGCATGGTGAACGTCGCGCCGAGAAAGAGGCGAGGAGGAGCGTCCTTTACCTCGACGACGCTGCCCGAGCCGTCGAGCAGGTGATGCTGACGAGGATCGGCCAGCAGATCAAAGATGGCTGCGGCCGGGGCGTGAATGACCCGAGAGGTCGACACCGAGCGAGACCCAGACATGGCGCCAGCCTAGACATCGCTTCCCGAGAATTCTCGGTGAAGTCAGTGGTGTCGTTCGCGCTTGAGGTTGTAGACGAAGTAGTCCGCGAGAGGAATTTGAAGGACGTCGTCCTTAGGCCATGGTGTCGAGAATTTCCTCGACCAGTTCCACGCTGGTGTTGGGGTGGAGAAAGGCAAATCGCGCCACCGTCTCACCCAGCCACTTCGTGGGAGTCACGAGCGCGATCTGGCGCTGCACTAACTCGTGGCTCCACTCGTTGTACTCGGCCGGCGTCCAACCCCGTCGTCGAAAGAGGACAATGGAGAGACTCGACGGACGCACCATCTCGAGATAGTCGCGCGAGGAAATGAGGTCTTGGGTACGTTGCGCGAGATCAATCGCGCGCTGCACGGCCTGGCGGTAGGCGTCGGTGCCGTTCGTGAGGAGAGAGAACCAAAAGGGCATGCCGCGGGGCCGTCGCGAGAGGTGCAGGGCAAAATCCGAGGGGTTCCACTGGTAGTGCTCGTCGTTGGTGTCGTGAATCGCGTCGAGGTAACTGGCTTGTTGGGCGAGGACCTTGCGCGCGGCCGTGGGGTCACGGTAGAGCAGCGCACAACAATCGAGGGGCGCAAAGAGCCACTTGTGTGGATCCACGATGAAACTGTCGGCGTGGCGAAGGCCCTCAAAGAGGTGTCCGTGGGTCGCCGACAACATCGCCGCGCCCCCGTACGCGCCGTCGACGTGGAACCAGAGGTTATGTTCTCGTGCGAATGATCCCAGCCCCTCGAGATCGTCCACGATCCCGGCGTTCGTGGTGCCGGCGGTGGCGATGACGCCGATCACGTTCTCGGGGTGCGGATCGTTTCGCAACGCCGCCGCGAGCGCGTCGCGGGTAAATCGGTGATCGTCGGTCTCGACGAGGAGGGCCCCCACGTCGAGCACGTGAAGGGACTTACCCACGCTCGAATGCGCTTCGGCGGATATGGCGAAGCGCACGTCGCGTGGATTGACCTCGGGACGCTGGTCGCGACCGTGGTCGCGCGCCACGGTGAGTCCCGACAAATTGCCCATCGAGCCACCCGACACGAAAACGCCGCCCGCTCCGGCGGGCAGTCCCGCGCTGCGCGCGAGGAATTCCAGAGCCTGATTTTCCGCCGCGACGACCCCGCTGGCTTCGAGCCAACTCGTGCCGTTGAGCCCCGAACACGCCACCACCATGTCAAAGAGCAGCGAGTTCTTCGTGGGGGCGTTGGGGATGAACGCGAGAAACGCGGGCGAGTCGCTGGAAACGACCGACGGCGCGAGGGTCTCGGTGAAGAGGTCCAGCACGTCCTGTGGGTCGCGGCCTTCGGGACTCAGCCATCCCTCGAGGGCTCCCCCGGGAAGCGGTCGCAGCCCGCCGAAGTCGAGCGGGACGGGATCCATCGCGAGGCGCTCGCGGCAGTAGCGAAAAATGACGTCGGTCAGCGCCGCGTCGAAGTCAAACATGTCCTGCGTCACCGCGTGCCCCACCTTTCTCTCCGTCCACAGTAGGAGGCGACGGTGGGGTCAAAAAATTGTGTCGG
>Ga0116229_10013782_pt1 | contig 11359 bp, 10 predicted proteins | sample S1TSphgellanicum_3_FD_87313 | JGI IMG/M metagenome (GOLD analysis project Ga0116229, IMG submission 87313) | Host-associated microbial communities from peat moss isolated from Minnesota, USA - S1T2_Fc - Sphagnum magellanicum MG | ecosystem: Host-associated > Plants > Peat moss > Unclassified... | reverse complement strand
CAACAATTGTTTGATGTTTTTCCAACACAAGGATTATCAACTGATTCAAAATTTTAATTCACTAATATCAATAGGTTATATTGATAGATTCTGAGACCTTTCACAACTATTTTATGATGGTTTTCAAACATTTTTTCCTCGTCTTTAATGTTGAAATTTTCAAAGGAATTTAACAAATATGCTTTGCTTATATTTCTTATATTTGTCTTTTTTTTCAGTAGTCTATTGTCACAATTGTCACACTTATACACGCATTTTGCTATGGAAGTTTTCTCAACATATCAAACTTTTAATGCACCCTTGCAGTAGGAAAAATGCATTGCACTTACAATTTTTCTAACTGTTTCATAACATTCACCTAACACTTTTACATCTCTTAAACCTAAATTTTTGACATATACAAAATACACTGCTTATTTTACATATTTATGTGTTTGTTTGCAATGCTAAAAATGCAACATCACAAGTGTTTTCTCAAAAAAAATTCTATTTCATTATGGGTGTACTATTCACAAATTTAGAACCTATTTTGCAACAAGGTTTCACTATTTTTGTGATATAAAACACAATTCATTTTGTACAAATGGCTTCCTCAATTTCAAGGAATTGCAAAATTGATTCTTAAATCTTTCCAACAATTTTGAGTTACATTTGTTCCACTTGCATGACTCCTCTACAATGTAATTTTTTCAACAGATCACAATTTTATATACAACAATTACAATAGGAGAGAAGGATGGCTTCTAAACTTTTTTGTAAGCTATTACATCATGTTTGCCCTACACCTTTCAATTGTCTCAAAACCACAAAACCATGAAACAATCATATAGCAAGCATCAACCATACATATTCCAGTTGAAGTTTCTTCTCCACACTTGCAAATTGTACCCACTACTTAAGGTATTTACAGATATCATATATAGTAAAGGACGTCGGGATGTTAAGCATCATTTCATCCATCCATGTGTCCCGTCATCCATCCGGACAGATGCAACTATGTCATCCCCACCATTTAAAAAATGGCAGGATGCCAATTAGGGTTTAAGGTGGCGGTGGATCTCTACATTTCAAGGTTTTAGGGGGTTGTTTAGTTGTTTCTTTGCGCCTCAATTGTGGTTGAACTCAAGAAGCGTCATATCAGAGGGTTTATAGAAAAGGGATGTTCATGAGAGGAAGGCTTATGGAGGTCCAAGCACGGGAGGAGGTTAGGTGCATGTTCAAGAGGTCAACGTGTAGGGGCACAGAAAGTCTGACGAACTACAGGCCTACATTCCAAGTTTTAATGACGTTGTAGACGACTGTATTGTTTTTTTCAAGAGCATCAGAGGTTTGATCCTTTCTCCATTGTCCTTTTGTACGAATTTTTCTTTTCTTCTGGGAGACTACACACTGTTAAGAGAGAGAGAGAGTGATGTGTGTGTGTGTAAAAGGTACCATGAAGTGGCAGACATGTCCTTTTTTTCACAATGTTCCATGAACTGTCTTTATTATATACAGTTTTTGACATGTATGTTGTTTTTAGATTATACCAATATTGGGCCCTGCAGGGTTTTTGTTCTCAAATTCCTCAAGCAAGTCCACTAGCTAGGATCCCCAACATTAATTAGCATTATATGTCTAAGACAGACCCCTACTATTTTAGGTGGGCTGTAACATCTTTACAAAAAAATTTAAAAGCTCTCTGATATTTCCAACTTTTTATAAAAATATTAGAAAGCAAAGAACCTCTGCTTGCCAGTTTCTACGACCAAAACTGAAATAGAAAGATTTATGCTTCCAGTTTTTTGAACTTTTTCATAATAAAAAAACCTCTTTATAAAAAATCTCCACTGTTTATACGTATGATGCAAAAGTATGATACAAAGTTAGTAGTGTAAGATTTGATTTTGTTAGCTCTTCAATGAATTTTATTTTTTCAATTTATTTTATTTTCCATTTTTGTTTCAACAAGATTTTTTTGGGAGTTTTTTATCAATCTCTCTTTCCATGCAAGATGTATAGGAAAAAGGTCTAGGTTAGACCCTTCCCCCACGTGAAGCACAACAATTTTTTTATAAATATATATATAAATAAATTGAAAGAAAATGACAGCCTGATAGGTAACTTCCAAATTGTGGAAGTTCCACTGACAGCTTGGAGAGTAACTTCCACATGTTAGAAGTGTCTCCTCCAAGTTGTCCATGAAACAAGTTAAGGCAAGTAACGGACCAAAAAATACAAAGAAAAAAAATTGCAATGTTTTATGAATGGTGTGTGGGCAGTAGTTTATTTTTGCATTGTATTCCTGTCCCATAGCTAACCATGATGGTTAGTTATGTACTAACCATCCACCTACCTCATAGCCACCAAGTGTAACTACTTACCTACCTACATTGTAACCACTTGCATTCCCTTCCTACTTATTTACCTATCATGTTTATCCATTGACATAGGTAGGTTACCTAGGTAGTTTGAGGGGGAGATAGGGGGGTTTACATGATAGTTTACCAAGGTTTGAAGTTGGAGGTATTTCAGTTGTGGTTTGTCCACAGCACAATCCTAAAGAACTGGTTGATTTTTCCCATTATATGTGGAGTTCCCTAACCTTCAGTAAGTTTCTGCCTTCAATAAAGTAGGCATTTTATGTGGAAGGGTTCTAAAAACTGAAGCACCTTACAAATGTTTTAACTCCTCCAAAACTGAATCATAGCTATCCCATTCAAAAGTCAAATTCTACCAGATCTTTACATGGGGTAAGGACCTTGAATTGGGTGTTTATGAGAATTTGGGTCTTTGGCTCAACTCTTGCTGTCTTAGTCCCCTCAAAACATTATCAATGTTTGTGGTCCAAATGCCAACCCTTTTCTGGCCATATCTTGGATGGATGTCTGTCCATGTCTTTACCTAGATGTTGCCAGTCTTAGCTGGAGTGGCGGTCATCCATAAGAAAGTTTAACCAAATTTGGCTATAAACAAGATATGAAAGTTAAAAAAGTTTAAGGATCCTTCACGTTTTGGGCTACTTGCTAAAAACCAATAGAGATATTTGATGATTTTTAATAATAATAATAATAATAATGTACGCATCCTTCATGTTTTTGGCTACTTGAGAACAACGGAAAATAATGATCCGTAAGGAAAATAAAGTAGTGTAAATACCGCACACACTCTTTCCGCAATTAGAGCCTGTAAGAAGCTTTAGCTTTTGTAGTGGGCAAAACTCAAACTTACATTAAAAAGCTGATAATGTTTTTGTGTTATTAATGTGAGCCAAGATGAGGCTGTGCGAGGAGAGATATTTGGATAAGTTTAACCCATTTTCTATGGTCACACCACAAGGAATGAGAGACTAATCCTAACAGGGTGAATTTGAAGCAAAATAAAACAAGTAGTCCAGCTAACAGGCAGGGCAACAAATACACCAAAAAAGGTATACATACACACACGGCACCAATAGACAAGAGTGCAGGAGGAACCCCCCCTGCAAGATTTTGATATTGATATCAGCAACAAACTTAACATATATTCTCCACAATGTGCAAAGACATACAAGAACGTATGCATGCATTCATTGCGCAGCATGGTAGTGTTTTGGCTACTTTGGCAACCCTTCGGCAACACCTAGAAGCTCAGCAGAATGACGAGCAAATTGACTCTTTGGAAAATCATGTTCCACATATCATGTTCAATCAAAACACATCAGAATCTGCACATGAACGTCGCAATCGCCTATAGAAAGAACGGTGTGTCAGGCAACGTACAAAGTCGATTGGGCCATCTGAAATGTCGCAAGAGTGAAGTAATTGTCTATGTCGAGAATGGCAAATTGTACAACAAACGGCAGCATGTGCACAACCTTCTCTTGGCAATGACGCATTGCAATTGTTTGGAGACGAAGACGCATCAACCTCAAAACGATGGGATTGTGGAGAAATGGACACAATATGTGGATTCTGCAACGCGAAAATGTGGATCAAAAAACGATTGGCAAAGTCGAGCAACAACAACCCACAATTTTTTCTGTGTTGCAAAAATGGCAAAGTTTTGTTGCCAAATCTTCCTGCAACATTACAAGAATTGGAAGTTTTTTTAACCAGCAAAAATAATAGTGCCGTCAAATTTCGAGATCAGATTTGCATGTACAATTTGGTGTTGGCATTCACTTCACTTGGTGCCAAAGTTGGTGAGTCGGTAACAAGAGGCACTAGACCGTACTCCTTTTGCATTCAAGGTGAGCTTTATCACAAAATCGGATCCCTATGTCCTGCCAAAAAACAATGTCCACAGTTTACATAGTTGTACATTCATGATACAAAACACGAACATCAAAACCACCATGCCGTTATGCCATCGCTTGATCCAACGACATTGGATCGGTTGTTGACCATGATGTACAATATCAATCCCTATGTCGAAATGTTCAAAATGGCAAGGGACATGATGGCAATAGAAGGTGCTCCCATGGATTTGAAATTGCGTCTCACTGCCTCTCAAACAAAGGATGCCTTTCGATACAATGTGCCGATGGCCGATGAAGTCGTTACATTGATGGTAGGAAATGGTTCTGAGGTTGTAAACAAACGTGACGTCGTCGTTATTCAACAAGCTAACCCGTTTCAATGCATTTTCGAACTAAATGTGAGATACATGGCTTTACATTATTCGTTGCAATTTCCTTATGGTGAGGATGGATGGCATCCAAATATTCCGCTCAGTGGTGTTGTTGCTAATGCAGATTTGGATGAAAACCATGTGGAAGAATCTGAGCTTCAAAGAAAGCATTGTAATGTGACAATGGCCAAATTTCATGGTTATCGACTTCAACATCGAGACACTAATGGCATTGCGTTGCTTCGGGGTGACCGATTGAAGCATCAATACATTGTGGATGCCTATGTGGCTATCGAACAAAATCGCTTGAAGTATCTGCACCTGAATTAAAAAAAAAATTGTGTGGATCTTTATCAAGGCCTTTAGGACATCATCGTTGTAGGTGACAATAGTGCTGCTGCCATCGGACAAAGGATCATTCTGCCATCTTCTTTCACAATAGGTCCACATCACATGGTTCAGAATTATCAAAATGCCATGGCAATCTGCAGATGGGCCCGCTGCCCAGATGCGTTTGTTACATTCACTTGCAATCCCCAATGGCTTGAAATCAAGAGAGCGTTGCTGCTCGGATAGCAACCTTAGGATCGACCGGATTTGGTAACCCGAGTGTTCAAAATCAAGCTGAAGGAGTTGATCATGACATTCACAAGAAGCATATTCTCCAAGACAACATTGGATGTAAACGAATATCCTATTTATCGGCGCAGAAATACGAGGCACACACTTTTGGTTCATGGCATTGAATTGGACAATCATTGGGTGGTACCACACAATGTTTATTTATTGACCAAATACGATGCGCACATCAACGTTGAGGTCTGCAACAACATTTGTGCAATCAAGTATCTATTCAAGTATGTATATAAAGGACATGATCATGCAACTATTGAAATCTCATGCCAGAGTGACAATGCCACCGAAGGGAATGTGGTCGAAGTTAATGAAATTAAAAAATATCTCAACTGCCGCTATGTATCTGGATCGGAAGCAGCGTGGCGCATCTTCAAGTTTGATATGCATGAGCGGTTTCCTATTGTTGAACATTTGCAATACCATCTACCCAATCAACAAATGGTGTTGTTTAACGATGACGATGATGTGTAGGAAGTGGCAACATGGTTAACCATTTCCAGAAAGATGCTCATAGAATGGTTCAAAACAAACCAAGAATCGGAAGTTGCACGAAGCCTTGCGTTCGATCAATTCCCTCAGCAATGGGTGTGGAATTGGAAGTTGAAGCGATGGACAATGCGCAAGAGAGGCTTTGCCATTGGTCGCATGTATTATGCACACCCAACATTGAATGAATGTTATTATTTACGAATGCTACTGAACTGCGTCAAAGGTACCACATCCTATAAACATTTACGGACAGTGGATGGCATAGAACACGACACATTCAAAGATGCATGCATTACAATGGGTTTGCTTATAGACGACAATGAATGGCATCAAGCCTTGGAAGAAGCCGATGTTTGGGCCTCGGGACGACAGTTGCGTGACATGTTTGCCTCCACGTTGATGTTTTGTGAGGTCATGAATCCCAGACAGCTATGGGATGCTCATTGGGAGTCTTTGAGCGATGACATTGAAACAATGACACGCCACGAGTGTGCTAATCCAGCTGTTACCTTTTCTGAGGATGCGCTAAAGGATCGTGAATTGTATGAGATCGATCAAGTTCTCATGCACAACGGACACCACCTGGAAGATTTTCCAACGCTTTCCAAGTCTAATTACATCCCTTCTGTTCATGGAGGAAACCGATTGGTCCAAGAAAAGCTGGCTTATGATCAACATTCATTGACCACAGATGCAGACAATGCAGAAGATAGGCTCAATGATGATCAACGCAGCGCACACGAAATTATTTTGAATGTCATGACAAACAAAGAGGGCAAACTATTCTTTGTGTATGGCAGTGGTGGAACTGGCAAAACATTTGTTTGGACAACACTTCTGTCCCATCTACGAAGGCAAGGCAAAATCATGCTTGCAGTTGCCCCATCAGGAATTGCATTTTTGTTGCTTCTGGGCGACAAAACCGCCCATTCAAGATTCAAGATTCTAATTGATTTGCATGATTGATCATTTGGGATGAAGCACCGACGATGCATCGCCGAACTTTTGAAGTTGTTGATCGGACCCTGCGTGATTTGATGAAGTTAGATGATGCATAAGCAACCGAGAAAATCTTTGGTGGGAAAACCGTGGTCCTTGGTGGGGATTTTCGATAAATCTTGCCTGTTGTTCCCAAGGGAGAACGAGAAGACATTGTCAATGTTTCGTTGCCTCGATCGCATCTTTGGCAACATGTTACAATTCTTCGTCTTCATATCAACATGCGAATCATGGCAGCCAATTCTGAAGAGCAACGAAAGTTTGCCAAATGGGTGTTAAATGTTGGAAATGACAATCTTCTTATCATTACATAAGAAGAAGGTGTCGATCCAGATTGGATCAAAATTTCATCCCATATGAAGCTGCCAGAAGAAAATTGCAACTTAAGAGGATTAATTCGAACCATCTATCCGGATCACCAGTGCCACTCTGGAGATGCCATGTATTTTATGCAACGCAGCATTCTAGCCCTCAAAAATACTGACATTGATGAAGTTAACAATGCAATTCTAGAATCGTTATCTGAAGAACTACATACGTACCTGAGCGCAAATTCTTGAACTCCAGCAGAAGAAGGTGCAAGTGCTATTACAGGAGTTTCAATGGATTCATTGTATTCGGTGGAATTTTTAAACACTTTGTAATTTGGCGGTATCGCAAATCATAAGCTGGAACTCAAAGTGGGCGTGCTAATCCTTTTGTTGCGCAATCTCAATCAATCAATAGGATTGTGCAATGGTACGAGGTTCGTTATCAAGAGATTGGGTCAGCATGTCATTGAAGCAGAGATCATCACAAGGAACAATGTCGGCAAACGTGTGTTCATACCCTGCATCATCATGTCCCCCTCCGGGACTGATTAGCCATTTGTTTTGCGTCGTCGTCAATTTCTTGTTAAAGTGGCATTTGCGATCACAATCAACAAAAGTCAAGGTCAGACATTGAACAACGTTGGGGTATATTTGCCGTCTCCAGTCTATCCCATGCTCAGCTATATGTTGCTATTTCACGAGTCACAAGCAGTGCAAACATCAAGATTTTCTGCGGCCAGGGTCCTGATGGATACATGCAGAATGTCATATATAAAGAGGTTTTGGAAATGTAGTTTCTAATTGTAATTTTGTAATATGTATCGTCAAATACACACACACCTGTGCATTAAGCACGAGGTTCAAACTAGTGTAAACAGTATGTCTAAAGACCAATTGCTCACCAAGCCCAAATGATGTTTGACAAATCACACAGAAACGTATGTGGCCCTCTTCTATGCAAAAGTCATGTGTCTTCAGAGTGGTTGGTTTTGGAATACATGAAGAACTTGAAAAAGGGTGTCTACCTTTCATTTCCCAACTTGGGTATAGAAATGGTCAAGTAAAGACCATTGAACACCTCATAAACTTGACAATACACAATAGCTTTTGGAAGAGAGTTCCTTAGAAAATCGTAGACCATGTTCACATATGCAGACACATTTGCACCTGCTAGAACAAGCAATTAGCTTTTCAACACAAGGGACCAGACTTTGCAATTACTGACAAGGCACCAGTTGGCTTCCACAACAAGAACTAAACTCCACAAATTTTCATGAAATCGGAAAGGATCAGGCTTACCAATTCACCTCAAATGACCACCAGTGTATCAATCCATTGTGGAGTCACCTTGATTTCCTCCCTTTTCAACTTCTTCAGGAAGCTTCTAGGAATCAACAATCAAATACTCCAAATCTACCAACTTGAGAGATGTTTTTCAACTTTCATCCCACATTCTTTCCAAGGCCTATATCACTGCTTGGGCAAGCTTTGCTCAAAGAGTGGGGAACAACCTTAATTCTTGCAAAAATCTCAGAGAATTACAATGCAAGTATTGAACAGATGTATCTAGAGAAAAAAGAAGCAAGAAATACTGATTCTATCATTTCCACAAATTTTCAAGATAAGTAAAGAACTAAGGTTTATCCCAACAAACTAGATTGAAATTTTTTCCTCTCCTCATCAAGCTACATATTTTTAAAAATTGAACATCAAATAGTCATTTGAAAATCAAAACATGTTAAATGAAAATGCATGCGTTATTTTTAGGAATGAAGTGAAAATTGAAAATGAACTTATGTATAAAAGAAATCCATTTTTCAAAAACAATGAGAAAAAAATTATAAAATGATTCAAATAGAATGAAACAAAAGATGTGAAAGTTCCATGTACAAAAAAAACTTTGGAAATTGCGTAATAGAATTGCATTATGGTTAAACATTATATTATGCAAATGATGTCAAAAATGTTGATGCTAAATATTTTCAAGTCATGCATTGTATTCTTTATTACAATAATTTAATCCTAGCTTCAAACCGAAAAACTCAAGCAAGAAAAGGATTTTTTTGTACAATACATCAAATGGAATTGAAAGAACATGTGTTTACAAACTAGTCATGTGTTATTTGCCAAAGTGTTCGAAAAGGAAATGAATAGTCATTTGAAAATAAAAATGGAAAATCAACCAATAAATAAAAGCATTAATATATGGGTGAAATCATGAATCAATGAGTTAATATGTTTATTTTGTTTCAAAGGATTATAATCATTTTTCCCAAAAAAAACTTTTTCATAGAAAGTAATATTTTAAATTATTTTAAATTATTATTTTACTTACTATAGTTTCCCCAATATATTACACGTTCTTCATTAATCATTTTTTAATAAATATAATTTTGTAAAAATCTAAGATTTTGCACTAAATTTTTATGTCCACCTTGAAAAACGATCACAATTTCAAATCAACATGTAACTACTTTGAGGTTTAGTCCTTTTTATTATAAATTAAAATTTTCTTTTAGACACCATTTACATTGCACCACATTTACATGTCATAAAATACTCATGAATGTCAAAAGAAACCAAATTTTTAGTTTTTTTGAGAAAACATTAAATTATATATTCCTTGTATTTTGAGTTTTTTTTCATGTGTATTTAATAGTCCCCTATTATTACAAAAAAAATCAACATCAAAGAGTTTATATATTATGAAAATCAAAGCACCCTTTGTGAAATTACTAATGTTTGGCAAGCACTTGCTTAACTTTAAAGGTCCTTTGGTCAAATCAAAATTCAAAATCAAGAGATCCAATGGTTCAATTTAGACTTTTCAACATTCATACTAATAATAAAGCAAAATGCCACAATTAACATGCCATTAAAGTGGCACCACATAGGCATATATGTTTCTAAATGCAATTTGGAATGCAATTTGACACGGTTTTTGGCTCGTTGATTTGTGATTTCACCATTTAACAATTTTGTCTCCATTTTTTTTCGCTACAAAGGATCCCTCATGAAATATGATGTGTAACCCAAAAAAATAAAATTGAAGATCTTGGACTTTTAATTATCAAAAATCATTTGCCCTTCTGATTTGCAAAAAGTGTTTGCTTGAAGTGTTTTAGTATGCATTTGTGTCCAAGAGTTTTTTTTCCTTCTAAAAAATAATTCTCAGAAAAATTTTTACTTAACTTAATGAAAAAAACTTAACAATTGTATGTTTTCCCAATCTTAACAAAATGTACTTTTATAACTATAGGCTTTGACTTATGCACATCAATAGGTACAAATGTGATTTTTTGCAATAGTGATCAATATTTTGGGGATTAATTAACAACCAAACATATTACCCTTGGACTTTTTGAAATCATAGATATTACTAAACAAACTTTAGCCAAAAATTTGACTTGGTTGTTGGAGAAGTATAATTCAAAAAGGGAATTTTCTAGATATGTGAAAGATGAGGGGTCTACCTTAAATATTATGACTATAGTACTAAAAATAATTGTAAGTTATGAGGTTTTGGGTTTGGGATAAAGTTTCCAAGGAATTTGTTTTGACCATGCATTTTTAAAATGATGCCAATGTTCTACCATGAATGATTTTTTTTGCAAAGGCTTGAAATATGTATTTATCACTTGGTTGCACAAGGGGATTTGCAAAAGTGTATCACTTGGCCTAAAAATCATAAAAAAGAAAAGAAAAGTGGAATAAAACGTGTGTTAATTATAATCTTCCCCAAGGAAAATGAATGCCCCAATGGATTTTTTATTTTTTAAAATTTGTAATTTGTTTTTTCATTTTCTTTTTGCATTTCCTTTTGAAAAGTTTTTTTAAAAAAAACATTTCATTTGTAAATTTGCTAATAAAATCATCATTTTTCAAGAAGATTTATAATTCAAAAAAGTTATTATGTGTTGTTTCAATAGGTTGAGAATCATGAAGATGATTTCAAGAGTGCTACCTCCTTTGACACAACCCATTTCCCACATTATTGTTGATTTTATGTCTCCTATTGTCTACTTGTGTTCTAAACTAATTTAAAGGTCATTGGTTGGTAAGTGATGCATTATATTTTATCATATCTATGAGTTTGAATATGAAAGATGAAATAAAAATTTCAACCTTTTTTGATAACCTAATGGAAAAAGATGCAAATGTTGTTTTGAAATTAACATGTTTAGCTTCCAACTTCAAAACGGAGGCTTGGGGGGGGGGGGGGGGGGGGGGTGTTCACTTCCTCCTCAAACAAAATAAAAAAACAAAAAAAAATTTTTTTTCTTTCATATCTTTTTTCAATTAAATATTAATTATTTTTATTTTTTTTTATTTTT
>Ga0116229_10013779_pt1 | contig 11360 bp, 10 predicted proteins | sample S1TSphgellanicum_3_FD_87313 | JGI IMG/M metagenome (GOLD analysis project Ga0116229, IMG submission 87313) | Host-associated microbial communities from peat moss isolated from Minnesota, USA - S1T2_Fc - Sphagnum magellanicum MG | ecosystem: Host-associated > Plants > Peat moss > Unclassified... | reverse complement strand
GTACACCCATAAACCACAATGTTTTCTTATGCATTTTGGTGTTATTCGTTTTATATTCAATCATGGTTGGTTCATGCATTTTAGGGTTTAGGAAGGTGACAATCGATCAATGAAGGGCTAGTATACTTAGGTCAAGTTTTTCCAAGCGTATTAGCTATGTTGAATGGGAGACCTTGACCATGGCAATATATGCCATTGATGAAAAGTTGGCTTGGGAGGGAGAGCTTGAAAGTGAAAATGATGTTTTTTTTATGCCACTAGAAAGCCCCCACAAAAAAGATCACAATTGTAATGTAGTTTTAGATACCCAAGCTCATTTAGAAGTGAATGGTGTTGTGCATGCTTATGTTGTTAAGCAACTAATAAATTTAAAAATTGTTCATTTTTTAAGGTCTCTTGCACCAGAGCTATCTAAATCAAAACAATCTTCGAAATTTGTTAAAGTCATCAAAATTGGGGGTAGTAAATCAACATCAGCACCCCTTAGATTTGATCATAGTCGAGGAGAGAACAATAAATTATCTCACATTGTGGAGAGTGAGCAAAAGACATCCACATCCAAGCCTTTACATCAACCTTTGCGAATTTGAGTTCTAGGGGATAACCAACCCCCTTCCACTCTTACAATTGTCAAAGTTGAAATTCCATCAACTAAATTTGTTTTTTGCCGCTAAGACACAATAGATGTTTCCATTTCTTGGTTATGTTTTGTCAAGTTTTTTGTTGGATTTAAATGGTTTTTTTTTTTTTTTGGGAATAAAATTTCCTTAACACATAATGCTTTTATGAAATTCCTTTCAAAGCCTATGGCCATGGTTTCATATGTAGTTGATTATTACTTAAATGAAATATTTAAAAAATGTAGCAAGTCCTATCGAAAGTATGTGTGCCTTGACACTTTAATCATGGGTATTGCCATAACAAACAATCTTAGTTCCATAACTTGGTTTTAGAGTTGACATTTGATAAAGCTAGGGTATTTTAGTTTTGTTTATTTTTATATTACTATGAAGGGTGCTTATGGTTGTAACTTAAATGTTAATGTTTAGGGCTTAAGGAATTGATGCTATTGTTTTCAAATATTTTATTTGAACCTCTAACTCACCTGTTGAGATCTATATGTATATTTAATTTTGGTTGTTGTGTTGGGTTGTTGGAATAGATAGTAACACCATGAAGAAGTTATTGAAAGTGGTGAAATTTGCATGATCTAGTAAGGAGACTGGATTAAGTGAAGATGAAACAAAAATAATCACTAGTCTAAAGAAAAATGTTGAATCAATTTAAAACATTGATTATACTATCAACTAATTGTTGAAGAATCCTCCCCCTAATGCTTTTCCTTTCAATGATTTCAAGGATTTCCACAACTTGTTGCATGAAGGAACTAACCACCATAGGTTGAAAATAAAAATGATTCAAGTGTTTGGCCATGCCAGAGGAAGAAATGGGCATTCTTTTGCAAATGTCCATGATGATAAGGTGTTGGAGATGATTAAATGGTTATATCCTATTATGTATGGCAAATCTATTGTCTCAAAGTTTAAGCTATTAGGGAAGGAATTTGCAATGGAGATTGTGGTAAAGGTGGCATTATTATAGCACCTATCACTAAATTGACCAAAAAAACAAATATTTTTTTCTAAATAGAGGCATGTTAAAAGGCTTGGGAATTAATCAAACAAAAATATATTGAAGCTTCGATATTGATATCACCAAATTGGAAGGTGGAGTGTCATGTTCATGCATATGCATCATTACTAGTTGTAAGAACTATGTTGTCTTAGAATTTGATAGGGAAAAATGATCAACCGATGGTTTATGCTTCTAGATTTTTAAATAAAACAAAATAAAATTATGGCACAATAGAAAGAGAGGTTTTAGCAATGGTTTTTGTTTTGCGCAAATTTAGACATTATTTGTTGGGTAATAAATTTGTATTCATGTAGATCATATGGCATTGGTCTATTTGGTCAACAAACCACAAGTTTAAAGGAGAATAACTAAGTGGTTATTATTGTTCTTAGAATATGACTTCATAGTAGTGTATAAGCCAGGCATAATTCATGTAGTTGTAGATGCATTGTCAAAACTACTAAACACCATACAACTCATAGGTGTGCTTAATCAAACCACATATGCAAGTTTATTTTACACAAAGTCAAAATGGTTAAATGATGTAAAAGATTTTATGAGAATAAGGAAAATTGAGGGAACATTATATGTACAACAAAAACAAAGATCAGTAAGGAGAATATAACCTTTCACATTGAAGAATGGTGAATTGTATAAAATGGGCCAAGATAATAGATTACAAAAATGTTTAACAAGTACAAAAACATAGATGGTGATGAAAGAATTGCATGAAGGACCATTAGGAGGTCATTTTACAACTGAAATCATTAAAAAAAAGATATTGGATGCAAGATGTTGGTGGCCAACTTTGTATAGAGATGTGAATGATTATTGCATATGTTGTGATGCATGTCAAAGAATAGGAAGATTGACAATTCAAAGTTTTGCAAAGTTGGTCATGAGTCTTCCAAAGGAACCATTTATGAAATGGGGACTTGATTAAATGTGGGGTTAATTAACCTAATAGGCAGATATACATGAAACAAATACATTCTTGTAGCCACAAATTATGCTACCAAGTGGGTGGAAGCAAGAGCATTGAAAACCAATATTGTAACTGTAACAACAAAATTTTAATATGAATGCATATTAATTAGGTTTGGATGTCCTTTAACTATAGTCACAGATTAAGGGGTTCATTTCACTAATGATGTTATCAAGTAATTGACTCATAATTTTATGTTGAAACATGTGAATTCTATAATGTATTATCTTCACTACTAAGAAATGTGGTCATAACCACTACATAATCCGCTCATTTTTTAGTGGATTAGACCAATTCCATTATATTGACATAGTGGAATGGGCTAGTGATTGGGGTCGTGTGGCAACAACCAGTGGAACCCTAATGGATTGGTTTAGTGAAATTATTTACCACAATCATGAAAAACCATCCAACGGTCCATATTGGGTCTTCTTTGCCATTAGATCAAATGATTAATTAAAAATATGGCAAGTCTTTTTCCATTGAAATGATGCCATGTGGCATGTGTATGCATTCATTTGATGTTTGCCATGTTGCCACATGGCAAACGTAGGCATCCAATTATATGTTGCCATGTGGCAAACATTAGACATCTAATGAAGCATTGCCATGTGGCAAGGCTAGGCCAAGGCACTTGTCCATTAGGTACTTAGGTAGCTAGACCTATGCACCTAGGTACTTAGGCCTAGTCGGCCTAAATTAAAAAACTTAACATGTTAGGAGGCTAGCATGGTTAATGAAACCTAGTAAGCCTAACCTAGGTTGGTTTCGCCAATTAGGTTGCAAGATTCAAGACTTGAACCCCTCACCTCCATTTTAAGGGGCCAAGTCCTCAACCATTGCACCATTTCCTTTTTATGTGAAATAACATGTCAACAAAAAATCATAAGACATATTTAATTAATTTAGGACTTTACAAAACTCTAAAAATGTTAACACACAAATTTCACTGTGACATTTTTTAGTCTTTCAATTATAAATGACTTGGTGGCCATTGAGACAAAGTTTGTTAACCATAAGAAAAAGCTTTTGAATAACTACAAGTTACATTCCAAGTTATGCAAATTAAGCCTTGAGGACACCATGGTGAGTTGTAAAAAAAAAACAAAAAGAATTTGAATGATGAATTAATGAATTATAATTTACATAGATCAAACAAACATTATATTCAATATTAGAAAATTCAATTTGAATCTTGAGGTGTGGTGGCCATTAAGCTTAGAACAAGATGAAAAAAAGTTGCAACAATTAAAAAATCCAAAAATTTATATAACAAGAGAAAAAGTTGTAAAATTCAACAATTCATGTTATATATTACATAATTGAACAACCCTCATTAAACATTTTAGATACAAATTGGACCTGGTGGCCACCAGGTTGTCAAAACACCCGTCTTAATTTATGTAGGAGTCTTGAAACAAAATATCCATTATTTAAAAAATCTTTGTATAAAAACCTTAAAAGGTATTCTAAATTTGTGGATAATTTTAACACAATGTGGAATGTTCCTAGTGTTAGAAGTTTTTTGACTATCCATATTGCAATATGCAACAATATTGGCACTATTTCAAAATAAAAAATTGATTAACAAACATCGTTTTCTCCCTTTCATAGCTACAAACAATGTTGAATATTCTACGAACAACAATCCAAATCAATTGCATAGAAAAGTCAAAACAAAAAAAATTACATATTAAAACATATAACAATTACATATAAAGTAACAAAAAATGTAAAAAAAAGAAAAATGGAATGATTCAGATTACATACCTAAATAGGGTTGCTTATTGCAAACATCAACATTATCATTATACATAGGAACTAAGAATAATTTTTCAATGAGGAACTTAAGCAAGGCTTAGAATATTTAACCATAAAGTCATAATGAATTCGAACCATTTTGGCCAATGGCAATCTGACTAAGGGTGGCCACAAATAGGATGTCAGGTCCAACCATTACACCTTATTCTTTGACAACATTTGTCCCTTGAATGATTCAAAAAAAAGACCAGTCCATTTCAAATTCCAAAGTGCCTTGTTGGGTTCATTGTCAATCAACAATGTTTGATCTTTCTTTCCATAATCTTTCCCACAACAAACATAATAAACATGTTTCAAATCTTTTAAGTAATAATGGGACCCAGGTGAAATTTCACTAGACATTTTGGAGCATTGTTCATGTCCCCAAATGAAAACGAATCATAAGAAACTTTCAGGCATTAACATGGGAAGAACTTCCAATACATCCTCAAGTTTCATACAAGACCAAATTGTAATATGAAACCTTTGAAATGTTTTTACAAAAAAAATTCTCCATTCCAACTCTAATTTCCATTTTGGTCTTGTCAACATTTTTTCCAAACACTTTAGCATTCCTTTATAGAACAACTTAAGGTGGGAAATAACACAACATGCCATTGACATTGAAAACCAATAAATTTTTAGGCTCAAAAGACAACGAATGTAGATGTGAACTCATTGAACTATTGCATTCAGCTTGGATGAAACATTAAATTAAAACAACAAAAGAACCAACCAGCAAAATGAATTAAACATGTGGGAAAGGATAATGTGTTATCAAGATTTACAATAATAAATTGAGAGCAAAATGTCCATGTGCTAACAATAAATATTTTTGTAAGTTAAATATTTGGATAAAAATATGCAAGAAAACATCATGTGACCACCAAGTGACTTAATAATCGATGGAAGAAAATGATGTTCAAAAAAACAATTAAAATACAATGGAACTATTGAACTGTGTGCACCAAGTGCTTGGTGGCCACAAGGCCATTTTCTTTAAGATTTTACAAGAATTTATGAAAGACTAACAATATGTTTGCAAAATGCCCAATTATCAAATCAAAACTAGTGGATGCTTGCGGGAGAGAAAGTCGTATGGAATAACCCTTACATTGGACTTTAGTACATTAGGCAAGAAAACAATTGATAAAGATAAAACATGCACCCATCGAAATTCAAGTTAGTAAACCATCCATACATAAATATTCCATAATAAATAATTAAAAAAAGAATTTATCTATTTTTATTTAGAGATTTCAATTTCATTTTGTTATAAAATGTTTCATCACTTTTTGCATAATGATGAGTAATCAATTTTGCATACCAAGGGTCATCAGGAAACAATTTTGTAACATTACCAAAATGACTCAATTTTACAAATTTATAAACCTGCATTCCAAAAAAAAGTAGAGATTCCAAATAAGGAAGAATGGTTTAAAGCAGGTAATTAGTGACATTATGTAACCCGTAGAATGTTTTAAAAAAAAAGGCACTAAAAGAAGGATTAAATAAACTCTTGTGAGGTGTATCATCTATTAGCAAGGTATTTTCAAATGTCATACAAGGAAATTGAACAAAGAAATCGAGAAGGTTGTTATGGAAAATTGGTTTGTATGGTTTTTAGGTAAGAAGTGATTATTTTTCAAGCAAAATGACTAGTCCACTATCCTACAAGATGGAAGGTGAATGCCAATTTTCTTGGCGATAATTTCCAAGTGCTTCAAAAAGTTTTTTTTCATTGTCAAGGACCATATGTACATTGTAAAATTTACACAAATGGATAGGAATTCCTTAAGGCTAGGCCTTAGAACCACCGGGTGAATTCTAGTTTGATCTTCACTTGTAGTAACAAGAACACCATTCAGGTCAAAAATTAAATGATAGTTATTCACCTCCAATGAAGGACGTTTTTCTTGCGAGGTATGTGCAAGAAAACTAGAAGTCATTGTCATTTCTTGCACATCACCTTTGGAAAAACTTGAAGTAGTTGCATTGTCTTGGCAACTAAAATTCACTAAACTCAAAATCTTGGAATCTTTTGTAAAACAAGCTTCAAACATGGAGTTTCATTGGCAAAGTCATAAGTGTTTGTCCTACAACCTATAATTGGTAGAATTGGAAAACTTTGCACTTTCTTGTGAAATGCCAAGCTTCATAAGTGAAGAGGCCCACATCATGCAAAGCTTTTGCACCACCAACTACGACCAATTGTGTTCAATTTTGGGGTTAGAGGTTGTCGATACATCAAGGGGCCTCAACTCCAAGTGGCCCATTAGTCGAGGACAATAATATCCTTGCTTTACATCATTTGGTGCTACGTCTTCAACACCAGGTTCATTAGAGTGAACATCAATTGATTCCATCAAAACATGAAAAATGAATACAAAATGTACATTAACTGATGATTCAATCTACGTTTCCATCATATCAATCGTAAAAAAAAGAATCTACAGAGGATAGGAGCCCATTTTCGATTGTATTATCCTTCCACCCAGACTATTGAAAGAGGAAATCGACACCTTCTCCACATGTGAGGCAAAAATTTATACCTAAGAATAAAAAGGATGTAGTAGAAATATAAATTAAAATATTATTAAACTCAACAAAATGATAATTTTAGTAACAAACATTTAGTGCACCTAAGTGATTGTAAAAAAAATAATAATTAAAAAGATAGTATTTGGTGTCAGCAAGAAAACATTGGACAAATGGACGATTGAAACAAAATCTCCTAGTGGTTGTTAAGCGATCGTTGGAATCCCAATTGCTAGGAGGCCATTAGGTGATTGAGTGACAAAGAATCATTCAACGATTGCCATGCGATTGAAGGATAGATAATCACTTGGTAGCCGCCCAAATGATCAATGAACAAAAAATCACCTAGTGCTGTTAGGCTATCCATAGAAAAATAATTGCCTAGTGGTTGCTAAACGATTAATGGACAAATAGTGGCCTAGCGATTGCCAAGTTATTGATGGAGAATTAATTGCCTAGTAATCACTAGACAAGCCATCGCTTAATGGTCGCCAAGTGATCAACACACAAAATATTTTCCAATGGTTGCCATGTGATGAATGCAAAAACACATGACTGAAGGCTTCAATGTGATAATCAAATTAAATGCAATGAAAAAATAAAATGCAAATGTATTTTGTAATAAAACTAAACATTTCAATAAAGCTATCATGCAAGTTTATAAAATGATAAAATGATAAAATGAATGTATAGGGCATCAAAATGATTAGAAGCTATTGAGTTTAATCAGTCATCCATTTTCTCTATTAAATCTTATATTTGACATACAAAACTATATAGATTCAAAGGAACTACAAGGAGGTCAGTATGTCGCAATTCCTCACTAGCTTTTTTATTATCGTCCTCATCTAAAGCTGTGACATTTGGCCTAGATGAAAAAACTATTGACATATTCACGACAAACGTGTTAATCGATGCGAGCACATCCTTGTCCTTAGGAGGATCCTTTTGTTCATGCTCAATGAGTTCCTCATTGGCCTCTTGTTCTTTTGCAATTCAAACATCAACACTTTTTGTATTTCTCCCCAGAGAATAACCTTTCTTTTTCGGAATGTGAGTTTTATTGTTGTATGCCTTTTTCTTTTTACTTCCCCTTGTGACATAACTAACTTTCTTTTTGTCCATCTTCGGTGGGTTCAGGTTGTCCAATGTTTGGGACAAGTAGCTCCACCTTCCTTAATAGGGACGAGTACTCCTCGCTCATCTTCCTCCTTTGCATTAAAAGGTTGTGTTCCTTGTGCAAGCATTAACATAGGCTCCGGTGCTTGCGTTACCATGTTCTTAGTCGTGACACTAATTAGCATGTGAAGACATACTGATGCCATCATTTCGCACCGGTTTCCTTCCAGGTCATGAGGAATGGGTTCCAACACTTTACATTTATTTTACTGAAGAAGAAATAGCCTATCAAAAAAAAAATCCTACTAATGGAACAAACTTTTGAAGAAAAAAATTTCAAGAATGATATCAAGATCCATGTATTGGATTTATCAAACAAACATACGTGAGAACTCTTCTGTTGAAGATACTTAGATAAACCATCTCACTCAAGATTACCGGTTGAAGGATTTGTAAAATAGTTTTTGGAAAAATCTCTTGTTGATATAGTTGCTAATCCTTTAGAAAAGAAGAATATGGGCAATCCACTAATGCTGACAATTTTTTGTTTCCCAAAATTTTGACACACACATTTGTTCCAATTTTATAAGGAAACAAATAAGCAGACATTAACATGGGAATGCTTAGTAATGTTGACAATAAACTTGGAACTTTTGTTGGTCTTGCCATGTATTGGCCAAACTCAAATCAAATTTTTGTAACAAAAACAATTTGCACATGGTAGTTAGTAGGCTCTTGAAGGACTCATGGACACAATGCAAACAATGACTTTGAACATGGCCTTTGCATTTAGGAGCCTTAGAAGAAAGGACTCCCAATTAGGGCCTTTCCATATTATCAAAACATCTTTCATGCTGTGAGTTGTATAGATGATGGCAATGGTCCTTGTTGCATCGTCCATCAAAAATGATGCGCAAGATTCCTTGTCAATAACATCCAACATACCCGCCATGTTCTTACATTCTATCATACTTGTAACGAGTGTCCAACAAAATTGCCTCCACTACATTATCTTCTGGAGTTCGACTTTGGATCCATTTCTTAAGAGCCCACTTAAATCCTATAGGTGGGGCCTCATTTGAGGTGTTGAGCTTAACTTTTTCAAGTAGAAATCATCATTTAACTTTGAATCCAAAATTGAGAATAACATTTTTTCAAGTTTGTGCTTGTTCTTCAATGCATGCTGTTCATCATCCAAATATGGCTTTTAATTATTGGCAGTTGGCTTTGGATGTCCAAAATGAATTATAATTTCATTTTGGATCATAGCCTTTCACTTAAACATCCTTGTGAACTCATACATGGATTTAAGGTTAGGCCTCCCTCCTTTCATTGGACGCTCTATGAGTGTTATTGTTTTTGGAAGTAGCCCCCTGGCCAACTTCTCAAGTTGTTTTTCCTTGAGGTTCGCCAAACAACTGAAAATAGATTTTCCAATTGGTTTTGGTAGACATGTTGGCACATCTCTAGATCCATCAAGGATGTTGCACCTCTCCCATTCAAGGAGGACACTCTACCACAGCTGGAAGATTACATCTATCAATAAAAGGATATTCATGCACTCTTTTGTTGATTCAACATTTAGAACATGCTTGAATGTTTCTTCAAATTTTTGCAACACATTTTGTAACCACAACAAAACTTAGAAATATGATTGAAAAACATACAATATCACAACTTTGTATGGAAATTAATTGTTTGGTTTTGATACCTTGTATTCCTTAGTATGTTAAAGAGACACATCCAAATTTGAATGAGGCTTTTGGTATGTGTCCCATATCTTTCACACATGTGCAAGATTTTCCCTGTACAAAGGTTTTGTGATGAAATCACAATCCTTGTTGTTTAATATTTTGGAGAACTTGCAAATCTTCACGAAATATGTGTCCCATACTATAATAATTTGGAAGTTGTTGTAGATCTTTTGAACCTAGGGCCTTATATTGGGGTCATTGATACGCTCCCAAGTCCCTAGTTAGCCCCAAGTTGGGCCTAAATTACTCAAGTTGCGAAATTGTGTTGGATTCGGGGCACGCTCCCAGCTCTCAGCACTAAAAGGGGTAGAGGGGCGTGCTGAAGCTTTGGAATGGGACTAGGAAGAAGTGACAAGATATTCACTTACTCGAACCTGCATCAAACCAACCAACAAGTTGGTTAGTTCACATTTTGGAGCACCCTTGGTGCTAGGACAAGCCACGGGCAACTCTGGACTCATTTGATTCACCACAGCCCAGACTCGGAGGAAGCCACCACCTTCCCCCATATAGTATACTCTGTGCTTCTCCGTGACACCCACATCCGAATGACTTTTTGTCCCGAGACTCCCAAGGAGGAGTCCCGAAATTGTCCCGGTTTGGACTCTCGAGATTTGGGCGATCATAATTCTTTGCTCAGACCTCCGATTGGGATGAGGTTTAAAGCAAACTTGTAGCTCTCCTTGAGAGCTTTCCTGTTGCACTCCACCTGCACGCATTGGGGTCGGGTCGATTCCCGACTTTTAGTGCTCGAGAGTCAAACTGCTAGTTTGACTTTTGGCCTTTCTTTTTGCCATAACTTGTGCTATAGATGTCCAAATGGCCCATGCGAGGTCATTTTCGACATCTACACTTCAATACCTTTTCAATGATATAAAAAACACCCCAATGCAAGGTATTTTGACCCCTGCAATTGAACTCTGAAGTTTCAAGAGTCCCGGAGGACTCCCGAGTCCTAATTTTGGGAGTGTGAGTTTCATCTTCACACTTCCCTCAAAGTGGCGATAGTCATTTACAAGTTCATGTTAAATCCAAAAATGAGATTCCACTTTCAAATTATTATTTTGGAATTTTTATTGCACACCATAAAATAGGAAATACAAGGAATTAGGGATGTAATTCTAGCACATTTGTAGCAATAATTATGTGTTGACCGCCAATAATCAGTTTCTGATTGTCTTGAATATCCTCCCACTTCTTCAGCTTGTGAGGAATGATATGGTTTGCATTATACAGGTCCTCAAGAATCACAAAAATGGGCACTTTGGTGTCAGACTTATTATATTGAGTGATTCTTTTTTTAATCTCATCCACTAGTAGAAATCAGCCAAAATGTAACCAGTCAATTTACGACTACATGCGACTTATAGTCGTTTGTGACTAAATTTGAGAATATTTGCAACTATAAGATCAACTTTCAACTATTTTGGTCATTTTCACAACTATGATGCAACTATTAGAAATTTCATCCTATTAGTTACATCAATTTTACATTTATTTTCATCCATTAATAGGTTGATATGTCCCAT
>Ga0116229_10013777_pt1 | contig 11362 bp, 7 predicted proteins | sample S1TSphgellanicum_3_FD_87313 | JGI IMG/M metagenome (GOLD analysis project Ga0116229, IMG submission 87313) | Host-associated microbial communities from peat moss isolated from Minnesota, USA - S1T2_Fc - Sphagnum magellanicum MG | ecosystem: Host-associated > Plants > Peat moss > Unclassified... | reverse complement strand
TTGTTGATTTTGCAGGTGATAGAATCATATATATTTTCATTATTATTATTATTATTTAGTTGCTGATTTCAGGTGATGGAATAAGTCTATTTTTCCATCACTTATTACCAATTTCTTGATTTCAGCTGATGGAACAATATTTTAATCACTTTTATTTTAATTTGTTGATTTCAGGTGATGGAACAATGTTTTCATCACTTTTATTTAATTTGTTGATTTCAGGTGATGGAATAATGTTTTCATCAACTAATCAGAGAGAGTATGGGGGGGAGCCTTCTTCCTTCTTGTTGATTGTACAGATTAGACTCTTAGAGCATGCTAAACGATTCTTTCAACCTTTTCTTAATTTGGCATTAGGATCAAAGCTTTGGTTGGGGGCACAAGAATTGATGTGGGGGAGGGGGTTAAAGAGCTTGGGATTCATGCTGAGGATGATCTCCCTACTTAATTAGTTAATAAATTAACAACAAGACCGTTTTAGTGCAAATCAACTGTAGATTGGTACTTATTATTTTTAACACACCCCAAAAAACAACCACGAAGGTAGATAGATAGGTACCTACCTACCTACTACAAACCCAACTTGGGATTCCTTTGAGGTTTCTTAGCAATAGAGACTCTGAATTCCAATTCAAATGTTCACCATAAATGGGAGAAATCTATGAACATGAAAAACCAAGATTTGCATTTAGCAGCACCTAAAGGGGTGGAGGGGACAGGTAGGAAAGTTTTATGGATGATTTGGATGATTTTAGTTTTCATCTAATACAGCCTCCATCCTAGGTGTGGCCATATTGGGTGTTGATACAATCAAGCCATGGACGGGAGGTCTGTGGTTTCTTTTAAGGACATTGTGATGTAGCCAAAGTGGCTATCATTAACAAAATAATAAATTAGCCAAATTTGGCTGCATACTAGATATGAAAGTAGAAAAAAATAGAATCTTCTATATTCTTGGCTACCTACTGGAACTTATCATAACAATCTGGTTGAAAAAGTAATCTTGAAAAGCTGTGGAAACTAGGTCATTTTTTTCATGAAAAATCCTTTGTATAGGTCAAAATCATGTTTTTCAGGCCAAAATTTTGTGAAAATTCACAAGTAAAAGAAACACTGGATGGGACTCACAGCTGCTAATGGTTTGTGCTCCTTAAGAGGGATAAGTTTCAGGGACATGGAAACCTGGTCTTGTTTGTTTTACCGTATTAGGGTTGGAGTTGTGGGTGGGCGACCTTTCATTGAAATGAACGAACCCCCAATCCGTTGACACCTAAAACTTCATCACAACCAAATTGCATCAGGGAAATCTTGAATGCATTGAGTACATAACACTAGTTCAAAAATGTGGAAAGCATTGGGTATCTAACAGTAACTCAAAAATGTTGAATGCATTGGGTTATGTAACACTAATTCAAAAAATTGTCCAATGCATTGGGTGAGTAAAACACATTCGAAAATGTCAAATGAACTCTGGGATTTGAACCTTATTTGGGACTGGCCCACAACATGTGTATTTTAAAGACCTGCTTAGAGAAAGGCGCCATTTGATAGGCCTGCTCAACCCCAAAAAAGATGTATTCATTATCTACAGGTTTCCCAAATACAGTTTCCAAGCCATGTTTCAATTGTTGGTTTTCTAGCAGCTTCAGAATTCATTTGTGAGTGTAAAATCAAGTTCAGGTGCGTAGCTAAATACCCGCAGTTCAGCTCCTTTGTTGCAAAGCTATTATAGTTTTATAGTGGATACTCATGTATACATTGAGTCCCCAGTACATGGAGATCCATCAATCAAGGTGAACATGAAGGTCGGTTTGATCAATCAATCAAGCCCAGTGAACATGAAGAGCAATAAGTTAGTGAAAACTGAAAGCAAGACTGCTCACCCCACAGTGAGGCCCATTAAACAAGTTGAAAACAAAAGGATAGTTATTGGTTAAATTGAAACCAAGACTGCTCATGCACAGCTTGGAACTTGAAAGGAACTAGCTGCTTCACGAACAGCAACAACCCTGAAGGGCAAGTCCAAAATTGGTATTGTTTTCATAGATAAAAATTCATTTCTTTTGTAGATTCGCCTTGCAAAGCTGGTGGACCATCCAAAGTGAAAACCCAATACACATATGATTGAACAAGTGGAAACTGATTTGTCTCAGAAGGCCATCCTGTGTCAGGATTCAAACACAAAAAGGCTGACTAATTTTTGGAATTATTGATGTCAATGGATTGTTGATTAGGGCAGGGAAATTTAGAGCGCAGTCGGTGCAAACAGCCCTGGACTGGTGTCTAATTTTAGCTAATATAGGAGCAGCTCACATGTTCCTATATCAGAAGAGCTCGATTACAGTTGGTTGATGTTGCCCACTCTCTTCAATAATTTGTTAAAACTGTCCCAGGGCCAGTTTCAAGCATAAAAAATCCCTCTGCTACTCCACATCAACCACATCCACCAATTGTGTTGGTAGCAAATCATCTAGATGGATACCTCATGTTGTGATGAGGTCAGCAATGTCTAAGTGCTCTCTAGTGAAGCCCTTGTCCTAAATCATGTTGATGGACAAGCACAGGCCTTCAACATGGGCAAAACATAGGCTGTTACTTTCCACAGGTTGGGTGAGATTTGGCCTTGCGCAACAAATTTCTGCAATTGAAACTTGGCTCTAGAACAACATTTTTCACACAAAATTAATGTATTGCCTTGTCACCTAATGAAAATACAAGCTTAATTTAGCTTCTAATAGGCAAAGAAACAAGCCCATGGTTGATATACTACTTTGAAATACAATGTAAAAAATCATTGTTTATTTCTCACAAATTTTTCAAGTTGGAATTTTTTTTCTTTTGGGTTTTCTAGTTGCCAGATTTTTGAAAACTAATCAAATAAAAAATTGCCAGATTCTCCGTGAAGTTCTAGAAGGTCGCTAAAAATATAGACTGGTGTTTAAACATTTTTATCTTCACATCGTCTTTTCACTAGATTTGGCTAAATCCTCTTAGATTCGATTATTGCTACTTCAGCTACCTCACAAACTTGAAAAGTAAAAACCCTAATCTAGAAGGAATATGAGTTCAGTCATTGATAACGTTTAGCCAAAATGTTCTGTGCAGCTTAACACAGGAACATTGGCTATAACATAACAGGGAAACTCTGCATTGGGAACCCTATTGTGGAGTAAAATATTGGACTAGTATGTACTGGAGAAACATTTTAAAAGTCCACTTATGCACAAGGTGAATCTATTTGGAGATGTCCTACTGAATGTGTCCAGTGAATTGAGCATTGTGAATTACTGAAACAACAACGTTCCATGCTGCAAAACAAAAGAATTGTCATAGAATATCGACTTTCCTGTTTGCAGATTCTGGAGAATTTGTCAAAGTTCTTCATTGTCTATTTTTGGGGGAGGGGGAGGTGGATGAATGAGAACTGATTATGTGTGAAACTTTTTAATTGTGAGATGGAAAGCCCTGAATCTCTCCTTTCCTAGTCACTTAACAAGCATCATGGTAAGAAGAGAATCATCTGTGTGATTTGACCCTTGATTAATCAGACTGGGGATACCATTCTCAATTAGCCCCCCTGAAACAAAGCAAAGCAAAAATTCTTGACCAAACTAGGACAATGCTGAGTGTGATCTCAACAGAATTTTAGTTCTAAAAGTTTAGGGTAAGGATTGAGAAAGGGGCCATTTCTGAGGATGAGGAGCACATGCTTGGCTACCACCTTGCGCAGGACTCGATTTCCCAGACAGTGCAATTTGAGTATTTGTAATTTGCGTATGGAAATTTACACATGCCCAACTGTCTGAATTTTGGGGACAACAAACTACCATTAGCTTTTTTCAGTGTTGGGCAGGCACTGTTTTGGTGGTCCAGAACAGCTGATGCCAGTTCCGGTTAGTAATTGTGGCCTAAAACCTAGGACACTAGAACCTAAAAACTAAATGGCAGCACTAAAATGACCTCGCCACAACTCTATTGGGATGTTCCTTATGTTGTTCCCTTTGTTAAATAGTGGCTCAAATAGGGCATGTGTGGGTGGAGACCATTGTTGGGTAACTGTTCCATTTGTTGTTCTTGGGAACATGTTGAGGTTGGGAACTTTGAGAGCCCATCGGGAAGTTTAAAAAACTTATGAGAACATCAGGAGAACCTTTTGCAAACTCAATGGGAACACTTTGAGAACATCAAAATTCAAAAAAATCAAAACCTCTTAAAAATCAACTTTGGAATCATCTCGAAGAATAAGTCAAAACTGAAAATTCTTATAAAGGTTGGATGTGTTGGATCGGGAATCATTTGTCAAGAAAAATTAAACCTAGCCCTGAAATGAATGGGTTTAATTTTTGGAAATATTCTCTTAGTAGACCCGAACCCAAAGAATATTCCATTTGACAAAAGGATAAAGAAAAAAAACTCTAGACCACAGAACAGACAATTCTTGTGAAAACAAAGAACCAACCAACATTGATAAAAATCACTCACATTGCACCAAACTAGGTATCTTGAACTGCCCCACACTTAATACTTTACACCAATTAGAACTTAGTGTACATAAGGCACCCAACACAATTGCAGTCATGGCAGGATCTTTTTGACATGGGGGTTGTTATTATAAACCATGGTTGAGAGGCTCATTATTGATGCAAAGCCTTTGAGTTACTCATGCTAGAACCCCAAGCTCTTAGTCAGGAATCAATAATATGTAAGCTTTTTGTGACGGCTGAATGTGAAGGTGATTGATCAGATTTTGTGCTGAAGTTCTAAAGAAGTGACATTGAACTTCATGGGGACGAATAATTGTGGGCCCCAAGGAAAACAGATGATATAAGAAGCAACCCAACTTATAACTTTGAGCCCAGTTATCTCCCTGTGGCATTGGAAATTTCTAATTCAGATCTACTTGTGACAAGACCTGTTGCGTGCAGCAGTTGTTGGCAGCTAATTGTTGCGTGGAACCCAAACACAAAACATAGCATAAAATCATAGTCTGACTTGCAATGCACAAGTTTCCATCTCCAACTATTGTGTAAGTTCACTTTAGAGAAACATGGTCCCCGGTTTCCCCCCTTTGGCACACCCAAGGATGCAAAATGTACAACTTTACACTGCACCTGGTGTTTATGATCTGTTGTCAAAGGGGAACAAGAATTGTGAGACTTGAGACAAATTTACTCAGTGCTCACTGGATCTCAAATGGCAACCAGATTCTCAACCCACTCATAGGTATGTCTCAAACCAGACTGCTGAAAAATGATTTGATGCCTTAAGCTGAATCATTTCCCTGCTTGCTGGTTCCTGTCCTGGTAGGATTAGGGACTATTGGCTCAGAACAGATTGTGGGAATTTTTGCTTAAATTTTGCGATTTGAACGGAGGTTGTTCAAGTTATTTTGTTGATCACTTTTACACAGTTCATCTTAGTTAGCTTGGGTTTAGGGTTTTTTGGGCTTGTGGTAGTTAAGGGTGATAGTGTTGTTTTGGGCTGGCCAAATTTGGCTAAAATTTGTCACTTTTTTTTTCTGCATTGGATGGAAAATTTCGCACAAAAATAAAAAGCTGCTGGTGTTTGTTTCTGGGTAGAAGGTATCTTTGTTTGTTTCCATCCATGCAAGGTTTTTGTCATCTTAATTTAGCAGTTTAGTCAAGAATCTCAAGAAATGTGCAATGAAAGCTGAAGATCTGAAGAACAATCAGAGTTAAATGAAGTGGAGACTTGAGCCAGGTTCATTAACCAAAACTAAAAAAAATAAAATAGAAACTTTTGCATGTCTTAAGTTGTGCACGTTACAAGGTGGGCTATAAATCATCTCTTGTGCAATGTGGAACATGGAGTGATGTGCACACTGCACTTCAGTTAGTGCAAAGTTTTGAATCTTCCCATTTATGGTCATCCTGTGCACACATAATTAATTCTACTTGGTGTACTTGATGATTCAATGAAGCCCACAAACAAAATATAAGTAACTAATCTCCATGTCCTCCAACATTAACCATAAATCAAAGCTCTAATCTCTCATTAGTGCCTGTTCTTTAGAACCCAAAACCAAGGTTTAATTATTCAATGCTTTTAAAAAGCCTCACACTTAAGTCTGTCCTGCAATCAAAAGGACTGATTAGAGGAATAAAAAAGATGAGATTAGGAGGAAGTTAATATGGAACCAAAACGGAGGCAGGTACTCTCAACCTCCAAATTTTTCTAATCTTTTGAGAAGGCATTTATGTCCTCAGGACCAATAGAAATTTTGGGTGTGTCTGAATTGCATCCAAAGTACAATCAAAGATCCTTAAGGGTTGAGGCTGGATTAAAAACTCCTTATGATAATAAATCAAGATTGGTGACAAAAGGATATGAGCATGGACGTATTTAGAAGTGGTGGTAGGTTTGGAGTGTGGACCAGTGTTGCACTGCTATATACATGTATATTACTCTTTATTCATACCGGCCTGGTATGAATATGAACTTTGGGACTACCTGGTAGGGTATAAATAAGGTATAACTATTTGTGAAATGGGTTGGATATTAATAGGAAATTGATGGAATTTTTTCTGAAATACACATTTAGGGTTCATGAATACTGATATGGTATTGTGACTAAAAGATGGAGGGGGAGAAAACTAAATTCCCTCCTTAGCCTACCCTTCTGGATTTGAATTCAACTTTGTAACTAAGTTTTTCCCTTTTGGAAAGAAAGGAGCAAAAGGAACAAAGAGTTTACTTTCCTTTCAAACATAGATGGTACACTCTTTCTCCCCACACATCCTCAACTAAATAAACATGCATGTCTCTCACAGCAAGTTGTTAAGTCATTTTTTAACACAACCACAAACCTTGAAGAAAAGGAAACAATTGCATCGTGGGCGCTCAATCCTAACACCTTCCTTAGTGCCCAAAAAGACAAACCTTGACCTAGCTCCTCCATTCACTGCCATCAACCCCAACTATTGGTATCGAACACAATACAGCCATGACAAAACCAAAGCTTGTATGGTATGGATGCTGCAAATCTTAAGTTCATACCCAACCCAATAAGTATCTCTCATAAATATATATGAACTTTCATATCAGTCAAGTATGTTTTTCTCATATCATTATTCATACTAGTACCATATACCTAGGTTAGATCATGTACATACATGTAACATTGGTTTGGACTAATGTTGAGAAGTTATTGCTTTTTCTCATTGTCAACCAGGTAGGTTATTTGTTATGTATTAGTTTTTGGATCACAAATGGTTAGTGTTTTTGGTGTTCTTTCAATGACCAGCCAACATTGGTTTGGACTAGTGTTGGTCTCATCTAAGACTGATATATACACTTGTGGTTTGTATCAAGCACCCATATTAATTAATATGACCCTACCAGGCTGTTATGACCGAGGCAATATCATTTTCATATGGATCATACTAGCCTTATACCGGCCAGGTATAGACTCACCTCATACGAGACAAAGATCAATCTTGGACCCAATTTGTGGATGAGGCTGGTATGAAAAATCTTAAAAGTATGCAATACCTGGAGAACATTGTAACAGACATTGAAGATCAAACCAGAGGAAAAAGCATGAATGATGAGACAAAAAACATTAAAAAAGAGAAATCGAGGAGAAATGGGCTAAAAAATTCAAGCATTCTTGTTGTGTTCTCCAAGGGTCTAATTAGAACTCATGGCCCAAAACTTTTGTCCTTTAAACCCAAAAGGACATCATTAATAAATAATCCAATGAATCCTTCCATCCAAAGGGCAATTAAAAAATGGTTCCTTGTAAACACAGTGTAATAATATGCATGTTCTCAACACATCTATACATAATATAAGATACATCATAGATGTGAATTGATTTGCAAATTTTTGTTGCGGATGTGTTTTTCTCTAAAGGACAAGTTGGGGTCAAAATCCTTCAATGTGAAGGGCAGGGTTGACAATAGGTCTGCATCACTACTAACAAGGGCCACGTTGTCCTTAAAATTGAAGACCTGGTGCAAGTCAGGGGTGCTGCTTGTTGTCTGATTTGGCCGTGCAACAGCCCATAAAATACCAAGCAACTCATTGTGTAATGACTCTGCCCCATATGGCATGTTCAAACTTCAAACCAAAAATTTCCATTTACTGGATCTAGAGCTTCTCATCTAGATGCATGCATTTCTATGGGACATATCCATCCATCACATGTACAGAAAATACTCCATGTGTCACTCACATATTGGATCAAACACCCAAATGCTACTACATGGATGCGTAGTCTCTTCCCCAAGGTGAAAGGACGTTTGGGGTGGGAAATTTGGAATGGAGAGCTGGAATGGAGGGGGAGATGATGGCTTCAAGCCAAACAGCACTCTTTTAGGAACCTTACTAGTGAGCCCAAATGAAGCCATGAAAGCTCCCAAGATCCTTGTGGAATCCCTCATCACTTTGTTATCTAGGGCAGGGACCAGTGTTGCTCTGGTATTGACTTTTAAGTATACCAGCCTCCGTCCTGGGTTCTTCTTTTTTGCATACCAGGGTCATATGGGTATTGGGTATGTTTAAAAAGACTTTGATATCCGCCTGGTCCAGGTATTGGGTCCAAGACTAATTTGTGGCTGGTATGAGGCAGGTATTTAAATAACATTGAGACTGATATAAAATTTGTACAAGGTTGTTATTGCCTCAAGTCCATAGTATACCAGGCTGATACTCATAAAAGGCTGGTATTGCCCAAGCTCATACCAAACTGGCCCTTACAACTAGTGTTGTTACCAGGTGCAGGCTTATGTACCAAACCACCACTGGTAAGGACCTCAAGCAGGGCTGTTCTGAGGATGAGGACTCATGTGAGGTGAAAATGCATGCTCGTATTGTATCACAAACTTGCCCCCTTCATGTAATTATGCTTTTACAACATTTTAACAATGTGTTCAAGATTAAGTGTTAATTAAATGGTCAGAAATTATTGACATAATATTGTTATGACATTATAACATAATGTTTGATCATCATAATGTATTACAATATAATCACAACATTGTATCAATGATAATATCAACATTAATTAATACTTAACTTTGAACACATTGTTAAAATGTTGTAAAAACACTAAATGTTGAAAGGGCAAGTTTATGATATGATTTCCAAAAAGCCTCATTTGAGGGCCCTTATGCAGCTAAAGAAATTGATAAAAATATTTGACTTTTGTAGATTGATGGAGTGATTCATGGAGAGAGCACCTTGTGTGTGTAAGGTTCCTCCGTATTTAGGTGCCAGATTCAAAGTGAGGCAGGTATTGAAATAGGTTCAATTTTATGTTGTGGGTGCTCTCCACATACAAAAGTTCTAAGGGTTCTGTACATTATCACCCCAAATAGGAAACAAGTGTTCTATAATCCTTTCAATATATTATGAGAAGGATCTTCAAATTAATGGAAGATCTTGTATCCTAGAATGGATTACAACTCTAATCATCGGCCTGATTGAGCCAACAATCAACAGTGCACCATGTGGGATGGATGGTCGGTCGACAAGAAACACTTTTTCATTGATATGTAGTTCAATACCTAGCTGACCAAGATGGTTTGTTCAGTTTCTGTTACCTAGGTAGGTTACCAAGGTGAAACCCAACCTCAACTCAAGTTGGGATGGATCCACAACTGAGTCATGACAGGTATGATGTGTTGGTGGTTTGTTGGTACACTCTAGCCCTAAACCTGAAGGGCCCAACCCAACCAATTTCTCTTTGTAAGGTTGTGCATGCAGCATTTGGAGTTGAACCCTTTGCTTGCACAAGAATTTCAAATTTTCACACTCAATTTGGTACCAACACACAAATCCTAACAATCTTTATCTAACTATTGCCTTTCCCTTACCAGGCCACTTTTCCATTATATCTTGTATTTCAATGTGGTGTGTTTTCTCTCTAAGCTTCCAAATCATATTTTTCTTCTTTTGCTAATGTACTACATGCATTATTGTTGGCCATACAATAGATTGATATTTTATCTTCATATTATTATTCAAGTTCACCTCAAAAATCCCATGCCAAATTCAACCTATTTCAATATCATATTCATAATTAAAATGTGGATGATAATCTTATGTCTTTTTAGAGTCAATTTATTACCTTTTTTTGTGTGTACTGTTGAAGAATGATGTTTTCTATACATTTTCAAATCGATTATTATTTTCTTTTTTTAATTCAATGGATTTATGGCAAGAAATAAATTATGAGACAATGTTGTGAGTGAAAACATGTGGGGGTGATGGTGCCTCATGCAATGAAAAAGGTGTGAGTTGGTATGCAAAAGTGTATCCAAAAGTGTCCACAAATGACTTCTGGCTATCAAATTGTTTAATGGACATATGGTAGAAGGAGGGAATTATTTTTGGTGGAGAAAAAAAAACATTAGCACAAGAAAAGTGAAGAAATAATAAATAAAATGAAACAAGTTTATAAAATTGGTACCAAATGAAAACATGGTGGGCTATTGCCAGACACTTGTACCTTTAGTCATGTTAACTTGAGCTGACATTATATTATAAATGTATATATTTGTAAGATCATAAGAAACATCATTTTTTCCTTTTAGGGTGGGGAGTAGTATTGGGTTTGTTTTTGCAAGGAATTGCTAATTTCAATGATTGGTTAAAGGGTTTTATATGAGGAAGATTAATATTAAAATCATGAAGTTCCAAAAGTTCCATGTGAATGGCCCCATATGTACACTATAGTACCTCTAAAGTATAACAAATTTCAAGAAAGACAAACCCAATGTCTTTCTCTACTCTTTTACTAGGTACCAATAAATAGGCTAGAATAGAAGATTAAGCTAAAATTCTATGTTCCAAAGGGATTGTCCAAAGATCCAAAAGCAATATTTGTCATTCTGCATTGACCCATTAAATAAGCTCATCACAATCAAATGCCTTGAAATTTTGATTCTCTCCCAAAAACACAATCCCTTTAAATAACTTCAAAGATTTTTAAAAAGATTAAAAATTGAAATTGAAATAGCCAAAAATGAATTAATTTAGGCTCACAATTCTCATGATTAGATGGGGGAATGTGTATGTGTAGGATGTAGTTGTAAATGCCATGGTAAAGTATATGCGTGTATGATCTTTCCTTTATAAAGAAAAATGAGAGCAAAGAGCCCTTTGCATCACAATTGCCATCATGAACCAATTCTTCTTTCATTGTTACTGCAAAACTTGCTCTTGGAGGTGGCCATGGACGGCAACATAGGCAACAGACACACACACCCGCAACCCCAAAACTTTGGATCCCTACACAATCAACTCTTAGTACTGAGCAAATCATTCACTTCTTTAGCTCCTGCCGGGTCTACACCTTCACTATAAAAAAATTATAAAATTTGACAATTTCTGTTGT
>Ga0116229_10013775_pt1 | contig 11362 bp, 6 predicted proteins | sample S1TSphgellanicum_3_FD_87313 | JGI IMG/M metagenome (GOLD analysis project Ga0116229, IMG submission 87313) | Host-associated microbial communities from peat moss isolated from Minnesota, USA - S1T2_Fc - Sphagnum magellanicum MG | ecosystem: Host-associated > Plants > Peat moss > Unclassified... | reverse complement strand
GTGCTTTGCGCTTTGCTTTCGCTACCACCATCCACATGTACTTGTCGTTTGTTTGCCCTCTCAAATCATATTAGCCTTATCTTTGGCTCTTTTATCCTCTAGATCTTGTACTTACTAAAATTAGGTTGTTTGTGCACATGTGAATGAGACATCTTTTAGTTGTGGAAGGTTTTTAATTTTGTGGTTTGGTGATTGGCATATTAATACATCTTTTTGAATGTCTTATGTTTTCTCACATTTTATTATTCAATGGAACTTTGTAAATTTGTTGCAGATTCTTTTTATCCATGGTTGATGTCTCTTCCAATCCCAATTTTTTGCACTTGTTGTGTTGTCCATGGTTAATGCTTCTTGATGGCTATTTTTTTTTGTAGGGTTAGTTTGTGGTTTCTTAAATCTTTATTGATGCATTGTCCATGGCTGATTTTTCTTTTGTTCTATTATTGAGAATTTTAATTCTTTTGGTTTTTCCCATGGTTAATTTCTTTGTTGCATGGTAGATTATTTTTTGAAGGGTGATTTTCAGCCATGGCTGAATTTTGATGGCCAATTTCAATTCCAAATTTGCTCTACATGTATGGTCCCTTTAAAAAAAATTAACTTGTTATTTTTTTGTTTTGCTATTGATTGTAGGTTTACAAGTCATGTTTTATTGTTCCAAGATGCATCAATTACCAAATTACCATTGTTATGTACCCTAGATGCACAATCGAATGTTTCACTATTGTGACAAAACAATGTTTTTTTCTTGGGTATTTTTTTATTCAAATGCATATGATGATTAATATATTCTAACATCTATTAATTGGGACTTGGATCTAAACTAACAACTTCATTATGATGAGAATTGTGTGATTATTTATTGATAAAAATTTCATTTGTTAGTAGTAATGAATTTTTGAAATCGAAAAATATGGACTGGTTATGTGATTGAACCATCACAAAAAGAAAAAAATTATATTGATTCACATTTCAAAATTGTTATTGGGACTCAATATATGATGTAATACAAGATGATAAATTCATACAAAGAATCGTTTTTTTGAAAACTTTAATCGTTTAATAGTTAGGGACTTTTGAATGGTTAAAATTTGACCATATTTTCATAAGTCCATATGAGTTACAATGTTATTTTATTTTTCAATTTCTTTGTCCCAAAATCATATTTTTTGAAAGCTTTACATCGGTCATTATTCATCTTGATTTTGTGGGTTTTCCTTTTAGGACTTCCAAATTAAAAATGACATCAACTACATTAAATACAAGTTTCACATAGATTTGGGAAGGTTTGTAGGTGATTGAACATGTATTATTCAAATATTAGAATGATAATTAAAAAATAAAATAACAACTATGTCCATTTGAATCATATTAAAGAATCTTGTATTGACTTATAGGGAGTGTAATTTTTGCCAATATTGAGACATTCAATTGTGTATTCACCCATGTTTTCTAGTTAAAATTAATGGTGTTATAAAATTGTGTTTCATTTACAAGAACCTAGGCTATTTGTTCCACAAGTGTCAATTACAAATTGACCACTTTGACTAGATGACTTTTGTTAACAAAAATTGGCCCTATGATCCAAGGGTTGGGTGTTTTAAGCCTTTTGACCTTGCACGTGCATGTGAGGTATAATCAATATTGATGGAAAAACTTGATGTAGAATTTGAAGATGAGGTTGAATGGGAAGAATTTTGAATTTTTTGTGATTTTTTATTTCTTTTGATGGTCCTTTGGTTGCATTTTGATGTTCCTTGCAATATTAGCATAAATTTAATGTTTTTTTAAAAAAATCATATTTTAATTTTGATGTGGATTATTGAGGATTTTCTTCATGGATGTTTTGTATTTTGGATTCTTAGTGTACATGCACTTGAACTATTCTTGTTAGTTGTTGTCCATGGTTGATTTTAAAAAAATATGTAATTTTAGTACCTTGTTGAAAATGAGAATTGGAAACATTGTTTTATTCTTTTTTACCTTCAAAAAAACTAGAAACCTAATTGATTTTAAATGCTTTTAAATGCTTTAGTTGAATGAAAATGCATTTGAGTTATTCTTGTTATTTGTTGTCCATGGTTGATTTCAAAGGAATTTGTAGTTTTAGTGCCTTGTTGAAAGTGAGAATTGAGAACATTGTATTGTTCCTTTTACATTAAATTTTTTTAGAAACCTAGTTGATTTTAAAGGCCTTTATAATGACTTGGTTGAATGAAAATGCATTTGGGCTATTTTCATTACTTGTTGTCCATGGTTGATTTCAAAGGAATGTGTAGTTTCAATGCCTTATTAAAAATGAAAATTGAGAACATTGTGTTGTTCTTTTTATTTTCAAAAAAATAAAAAACCTAGCTAATTTTAGATGTTTATGTTGTCAAGGACACGAAGATCCACAAGAACAAAGGTTAAAAGAAAGGTTTAAGTCTAATTTTCAAACAAGGAACAAAACAAAATTATGCGATTTAAAAATAATAACACAAAAATTAAAAATTAAAACATAAGATATGCAAAACAAATGTGAAAACATATTTTTATTATGCTAACATATGTGAACATGAACATGAAAAGAATATGACAAGGTTATGGTGTAAGATGGTGCTTAAAATTGGTGTTGAACAAACTAAAGGAAATGAAAGGTCTTACTTTTATTTATACCCTTTTGGGTACCTAACTCAAGGAAGCTTCCAAGAAGGTTATGTGTGCATTGAGTAAAGAAGCTTTTTAAGAACCTTCCTAATTGAGAGTCAATTACGAGTTAATTAAAACTTAATTGAAAGTTAACTAGGACTTAATTAAGAGTCAATTGGGAATTAATTAAAGTTAATTGGGATTTAACTAAAAGTTAATTAAGATTTAGCTAAGAGTTAACTAGGACTTAATTAAGGATTTAACTTGAAATTGACATTAATTGGGAATTAACTCAAACTTAATTAGAATTTAACAAATACTTAATTAGAATCAACTAAAAATCAACTAGAAGTGAACTATGAATCAAATGGAAGTGAATTAAAATTTAATTAGAAGTTAATTGAAAATGAATTGAAATTAAACTAAAAGTTAAGTACATGGATGAACATTCAAATGTGTGAACTCCATGGCATTGGCATCCATGACATATGTAGTGTAAGTACATTTAAAAAAAAAATCATATTAAAGGTATAAATTCACAATTGAAATAATTGGATTTGAATTTTATTATAATCGAAATAATGTAATCAATTAAGTTTTTTTTTAAAGAATTGTGATTGTAATTGACTATTTTTTTTCAAAAACCTAAATTAAAAAAATTACCCCATGAATTTAAAAATAAAATAGATGTGGCATAATTAAGGGTTTTGCTTTAAAACTTTTTTGTTTAACATGTAAGTTTATTTTCAAAAAATCAGTTAAAAAGGTTACCTTTTTAATCTTCTAAACCCTTGAAACCAACCAGTTCTTACAAATATTTAATTTTTAAGGAATTGGAAATGATTAATTATTTGAATTTTTTTTGGATAATAACTAAAACTAGCCATTATGTAAATTCTAAAAAGTCAACAACCTTGAATTGGCAATTTTGAAAAACAAAAAACAAAAAACCATCCAAGACTAGAAAATTTAATTGAACAAAAAAAAAATTTGGATTTAGAACATAAGTTTTTGGGTCCATGTGCATATTGTTGATATAATTAAATATGATATACAAATTTAACATCATGAAATTCAAAATTTTAAATTTCCAAAAAAAAAGGGGGTTTATTGTATTTATCAACATGAAATATAAGATCTATCATTTAACATATCTAGATTTTTTTTTGTATGATTGTTAGTTTGGCCATAAAATTTTGAAAAAATCATAAATTATAAACATATGGCCCTAAGAAACTATAAAGGAAGGTGTTTGTATTCCTTTTTCCAAGAATGCCAAAATAGAATGATAATTCTAAATTCAAATCTATAACCAAGCACAAGCCTAGTTAGTGGGGCACACCTTAGCATGTTGGTTGGTTTTTTAAAAAAAAAATAATCATAGGGTAAGTTATTTTTCGAAATTCTTTTTAAGATCACATAAGTTATCAATATCAATATCAATTTTTGGGTTGTTGGGGGTAGGTTCTCAAAAAATGGGGTAATAACCATAGGATGTGCATAAAGGTAGATTATCAAATGACCAAATGATAATAGCTTGTTATCTTGATGGTTATTATTTGGTTATAAGATTTCTTAAAAAATAAAATTAATCTTATTTTAAAATTTATTTGTATTAGTGTTTTATGATTGATAACCTACTTGGATGAGAATTGGGTCATCTAGGTAGGTTATTAAAATTTTAAATACTAGGCAATATTTATCAATTTAACTAGTTATAAAAAAATCAATAACCAACTTGATAATTGGGTCAAAATTCAATAATTCGTCAACATTACAACAAAATGTGTCCTTGTATGTCAAGTGATTTCATTAGATTTTGAGTGAATTCACTGGTCCATTAAACATGGATTCGTGAACTACACCCTCATTTTGTAGTAATGTAACATTGGTACACCCACCTTTCTTTAAAGTTTTTAGGGTTAGATCAAGAAATGAACCTTTAACATTAAAATTCTAACTCTTTCAATACCCATGTTCTTGGAATGAATATTAGGTATGGAGTAAGAGACCTTAAAGAATGTAGGGTGTACACCAATATTGGGCGGGTATGTATTTTCAAAAATACCTTCCGAACATGGCTTAAAAGAAAATTGTAATATGTGAAGCTTGGGCTAATTAATGTTTTTAATAAAGTTAAAGGCCCAATGAGCATAGATTTAAATTGGTTCATTTTTTTCATCCATGCATGCATAACATTCTCATGGATGTAAGATGCCTTGTGACAAATACCTAGGCATGTACATGGAAGGCATAATCAAAATTATATCACCAATCCATATAAAGACATTCAAAAACAATGTGTGCATTGAATTGGGCGTAAGCAAGATAAAGTGAACATTTTGATCACCTTCTCAAAACTAGAACAAATAGATTTAAAATAACAAAAAAACCCATTATAGAGTTGTGGAACATTGAATGTTTTCATTTCAATGACTAAATATGATATATGTTTACACTAATGTTTATTGATTTTCATATTTCAAACTATAAAAGTAGGTTTTAAGTAGGTTTTTCAAAATACAAGTAGCTTTTGATATCTACATTTCACTGTGGGCTTTTGGTTTCAAGTAGGTGTCAAGTAGGTTCTTACAATAAGGAAATAGATTTCTTTTTTGATGACTTGTTAAAACATATGTTGATTTTCATTTCCTAATTATTACATATCAATTTCATTAATTTTTCTAACCAAAAAGTAGGTTTGAACACATATTTTTCAATCAATTTCAAATGTACTTTGTATCTACTTTTTGAAATTCATTTATGTTTAATTTTAAAAAAATTAGGTACTCAATATAGCCAACTAATGCTACTTGACACATACTTTCACCTAATTTGATGCTACTTTATGGTAGTTATATGAGAGGCATAGGGTTAAAGTGGAGATGTCTACTTTTTTGGTATATTTTATCTTGCTTTGACCCAATTGCCATTATAAACATTGTGCCAAAGTTTAAAGGTGTAAACCTTAAACCCAACATAGAAAAATGTTCTAAAAGATCTATTCAAATGAGTGATTACAAACTTAAGGATTAAATAATCATTAATGACAATGACAATGGCTACAACTCAGCTTGGATGATGAAAAGGCATTTAAGACCAAAACAATGATAATTAATGCAACTTGCTCTTGGATAATGAAGACACATCAAATATTAAAACAATGATAATCATTGTAGCTTGCTTTTGGATGATGAAGAAGCATCAAAGATAAAAAGTTGGAACTATTTGTGTGTTGCATGAATACACTATCACCTTAAGGTAAAAGGTTGGGGCAAAGTGCACTCTTAGATTGGAGCTTATTCTACCTTTTTGTCATCTCCCAAGCATAACAACATAACCCAAACATAAAAAAAACACTTAGAAACCTTAGTCCCAAACCTAGATTCTACATTTTTTTCAACTTCAACCTTCCTACTTTATATTTTTAAAAACCTTAAGTTTAAACAACATTAATCAAACCCACCAATCAATTCACACAACATTCACCCACTTGTAGGCTACATTTGTTGTTCTTTAAACATTCATTGAACTTTTAAATCCCAAAAAATGACATAAGACACACCAATCAAATTAAGACACTAAAATTAGCATTCATAGCCCTAGTCCCAAACCTTAACTTTAGACTTCAACTTCATACTATGTACATTATATCAAAACATGGCAAATATGACTCCACCCATGACTAGGTTTGTAGTCGTAGATACCATTAGTGACTACATGATTATGTAATGAATATGGACATGTAGTATATCCATTAGTCATATTTTTGTTCTAGTTGTAAATCCCATAGAATATAATATATCTTTATAAATTGAAATATATTTATAAATGGCCATTTGATAGGTAGGTAGGTAAGAATGGGTAAATAGGTAGGTAAGTAGGATTTGATTTTTTTTTGGTGACATGCCTTTTTTATTGGCTCATCACAAATAATATTTGCACTTTGAGTGTATGGAATGCATGTATTGTATGTGGACTAATACTTTTTCACCTAGTTATATAGTTTACAAAGTTGAAGTTGAACTTGTTTACAAAAGATATGGGATAAATTTAGAACATTATCCCACATCATCTTTTGTCCCATACAAAATACCCAATTTTGACATTTATTATCTTTTTCATACTTTGTCCAAATGAAAATAAATAAATTTCATTTTAAAATTTTTTTCCAAGATCTACACATCTTTTTTAAAAAACCCGAAAATATCAAGTAATTTGACTGAAAATGCATTTGAATCTTCATTATTTCATACATTTGAACAACAATGATATGTTGAAGATTTTCTTTTTCTTTTTTTCATAAAATGATTTGAAAATAATTAAATATGTTTATAAACATGTTTTAAATCAACATGGTTTTTTTGGTATATATATCTTTGTGTGTGTGCGCGCGTGTAATATTTCCTTGCTTTTTAAAAGTATAACCAATCAATAAAAATGGTATAAATATTGTGTTATATTTATTTGTAATTATAAAAAATATTTCAAAATAAACTATGTTATCTATGAAATATATAATATTATTTTCAACATTTAAATTTTTTGTACAAAGTATTAAAATTATTTAAATTTCATAATTACTAATTTATACACATATACATTTAATTTCATAATTTTTATCAATTTTATTGTGAGTATTAAATTTTAATCTTATTTTAATTTCCTTTTCAATTCATTAAATGTGATTTAATATAAAATATTAAAAAATTTCAAGTTGTATGACCAAATACTTTGATAAATTATTAAAATCCAAATTTGATATTTTTTGCTACCCATCACATGGAAACATGAAAAACAATGCCATTTTGGGGCATGTGGATTTCTTTTGAAATTCATTGCATATCATTAATAAGAATATATTTCATTATTTAATGTCAAAAAAATCAAAGAAGATATTCATTTAAATAAAACTTTAAGCAAGAGTTTCAACTTAAATGTTTTCATTATATTCTAGGCATCAATTTTTTTATTTAATTTCATGCTTTCAAGAACTTTAACAATTTTGTTTTCCATTTTTGGAAATTTTTAAAAATGAAAAATGATTTCCCCCAAATTGATTTTTAGCTATTATTTAGAAATTTGCATTAAATAATTAGTGACTCTAAAGAAAAATATTTAGAAATTATAAAATATTAATTATTTATTTGTGCACTAATAATGTGTTTAATCATTTAGAAGTTTATAATATACTTACTAGGTACAAATGTTTACCTTCTAATTCTTTTCCCTTTTAATTCATATTTTTTAATGTTTCAAATTGTATATTATTATATAATTATATGGTGTTCATGAAGAAGATTTTTAATCACATAATCCTATCCATGAAAACTTTTAATCATGTAGTCATATCCATGGTTACGAGAATATGACTAGGCACAAAAACATGGCATATATGATTGTATGACTAAAAAATGGTCAATAGTCATATTTGTTGTAGTCATAAATATCAAGTTTTGGCATAATGATAGTTTTTAAAGCTTAAACTTTGATGGTGCCAAAACAAATGTTTGATTTTGTTATTCTTTAATCATTCATTGAACAAAAACATTGACCTTGGAATTCTTTCAACTTAACCCCCTAATCTATAATTTTTTACATACCCGAGTTTAACCACCAAAAATATAAATAGTAATTCACACAATTTTCAACCTTGATTTTGCTATATTATTTAAACACCCAAAGTGCACTTGACTAAAAAAAACAAAAGAAAAATTGAAAATCAAGACACCTTGACGCTTTAAACTATGCAATTTTTTCAACTTTCATAATCCCTTGATTTTTAAAATTTTTAAACACCAAAAAAATTGGTTTTTAAATTATACAAATTCAAACTTCAAGGCCAAAAAGGAAAAAAGGCACTTTATTAAAATTAAAATACATAATGTAAAAATCAAGATACCAACACAATCATCCATAATGTACAATATAATTGGTCTGATATTAAAAGTAGAATCACACTTCAATAGTGAAAATGCATCACATGATCATAACAAAAATAGGACTTTAAAATCATGCTTGTGAAAATTTGAAAAATTTGGAATTGTTTCATTTTTTGCTTTATCCCATTTCATCACAAAGGAATTTTGCCCTTATGCATTTCCTAAGAGACCCAAACACACTAAACATATTAAATCAACATCACACATGGTTATAAGTCCAATTTTAAAAAGTAAAGCAAGGTACATGCATGAAGGACAACAAACAACCGGTTTTCAAATAACAAATCACTAACTATTGCAAGTTTGGAAATGTAACCCTCCCACATTGTCAAAGGCCAAGCCTCTTAAGCTAAATGTTTTTGGTGACATTCAATAGGTGGTACCCTTTGGTGACATACAAATAAAAATCCTCCAAGAATTGTTCTTGAGTAGCATTAGATTCTTGTAAGGGATTGCAAATTTAAAAAAATTAACAATGGAATGTGTTGTGTTTTTCTGCTTCTTGGAAGATTGTTGGGCATCAAGTGATACAATGGTAGTAGCAAGTTTTTGGGCCTTATACAAGTCCAACATAGTATGATGTTCTAAAGAAACATGCATGCTCATGGCAGTTGTTCCATGATGTTTGTTTATACTTGACAAGGCCTTCACAATGGTGTGTGTTATTTTATCCAATAACTTTTTGCTAGACACCATGATAGACAACACACCTCATGCATTGAAAATTTGAAACATCAACAAAGGTAAAATAGTTATTAAGTTTAAAAAAACCTCACATATCTGTTATTCTGCCCCAAGGATGCAATTTGTTTTTATTGGCTTGTAGCTAAAGGAGGAGTTGTTGTTGGCACATTTCTATTTCGACTTGCAAAACCTCATCCTCATTGAACTCTCTTTTGGTATTTAAATCATTGAAGGATTTGGATCGAAATGTAATGCCACCACCAATCCTTAATCCAACTTTGTTGATATGAACATCAATTGACAAAGATGAACATTTAGTGATTAATGTAGGTGAATATTACAAACATGTTCCCTTCAAATGACCATCACCCACCATCACAACAAGACCACCAAGTCTTGGCATTTGACATTAACATTAAACACCTAAATTGATAGAGTATGAGTGTAATTATTTGTAACAAAGACCTAAACAACCCTAACAACATCAACAATTTGCAAAGAGTCACTTGACATATCAAAGCTTGGAATCAACAAAATACAAAACGCAAAGCAAACATTTGAACATTGACTCATAAAGGTGTGCATTTAGTGATTAATGTAGGTGAAACAAAATGCAAAGCACAAACCAAAGAGAAAATCGAGAAAGCAAATGAAGACAAGAAGAATACTTACTTGAAGTTGTAAAGTTCATCTCCATTTTGCGCATCACCTAGACACATCAATGCAAAGCAAGGAACGATGATTATTGGTTATATTCAACCAGCAAATTGACAATACTAAAGCTTCAAGCTTTTCCCGTTTTGTTGTTAGCTCTTTACACTTTTCATGATTCCTCCAAATTCTCATGAGTCTTCCATCCTTTAAAACCTAAAACCCTAAATATTTCATGCAAACCTAAAACCCTAACCATGCCTCAACAGTACAAAAAAGCACAAATGTCCCTGGGGCACATTGATTTGCCGAGCTTCATAGACCAAATGCCCATAATGTGCAAGGGACTTGTCTGCGTATGAATGAGGTGATACTCACCTATGCAGGTGAATTCAAATATTCTGCACTACGACTACCCGCCGGTCAGGGGTTCACATACCTTGGAACATGCCCTGGTACATACCCGACGAGGGCCGACATACCTGCCCAACACTGGTGCACACCTCTAATAACTGGCACCATGGAGGGTACTGGAAGGTTCACTGGTACTGGTCCTGGAATGAAAGGACCAACCAGGCCAGCATGACCTTAGGCAATACCAACCCCCTACTCCTGGTACTACTGGTGCTAACTAGGTAGGGACATGAGATAATACCAGCTCCAAATCAGTACGTGCCTGGTAATCTGGACAAGTCCAGTGTTTTTTATCTCTCAAATTTGTGATGTCACTCAAGTGGCGATCACCCATAAGAGCATAAGAGCATTTAGCTAAATTTGGTGAAAGTAGAATAATCTTGAGCACCCTTTTCATGTAGAGTAGGTGGTTGTGGTGATTCAATCTTTTGAATCCCCCTTTTTTTTTTTTCCTTTTTTAGCAATTTTAAAAAAAAAAGTTTTTAACAAAAGGGAATTTCTGACAGAATATTCTTTTACAACAATTTAATTCCAAACAAAAGAATTTTTTTTAAAAAAAATTTGACAAAAGGGAATTCCAAACAGAATATTCCAAAAAAAATTTGCCATCAATAATACCAGATATATATAACCTATCACATACCAGCTAAAAATCAGCCTTGAACCCTAATACCAGGACCAGGTTGATATGAAAGTTTTTGAAAAAAAAATCCAATAGTACCAGTACTGGAGGCTGCTGGTATGAAATTTTTTAAAGAAAAAAAAGATCCAATACCAGTACCAACAGGTATTTTGAAAAGGGTTTTGTAGGAGCATTTTTTTACACACAGGGAGAGAGTGCTTAATAAGGCGTGAGCTAGTGCATTAGTGTAGAGCGCGAGGAAAAGCTCATGATCCAGGACGTACTGTGTCCTGGCAGCTAGCTAGCTAGCTAGCTATTCATGCATGATTCTTCTGTGGGGTTCTTAATTTTGTCGTCAAATTTTGATCTGTGCAGTCTAACATCCACAGTACTACTAGTTGCTGCGGAGATCTTGGAG
>Ga0116229_10013773_pt1 | contig 11363 bp, 8 predicted proteins | sample S1TSphgellanicum_3_FD_87313 | JGI IMG/M metagenome (GOLD analysis project Ga0116229, IMG submission 87313) | Host-associated microbial communities from peat moss isolated from Minnesota, USA - S1T2_Fc - Sphagnum magellanicum MG | ecosystem: Host-associated > Plants > Peat moss > Unclassified... | reverse complement strand
TTTTGTAGGTTTGTCCAAAAAGGGAAAAAAAAAAAAAAAAAAAGAAAAATGCCTTTTTTTAGGGGGAAAAAAAAAAAAAAAAAAAATGGTAGAAAAAGGGTGCTCGACACATGCACAAAACTCATTGCCAATAATTGCCTAGACTTTTTTTAAAAATTATTATGAGAGAGAGGGCATTTGCACGGCCCTCGGCCCCCCCGGATGTCGGCAATTGTGTAACTCTTGGATTATTGTGGCCCGAGTGAACCAGCACCCACCAGCACACCATCCACTGGATGCCCCTTATTACTCAGTTATGGATGAACTTCAACTGAGTTAATCTTTGGTTTCACCTCGGTAACCAATTCTGTAGGAAAATAGGCCTTGTATATAGGTAGATAGGTAGGAAAATAGGTAATTACTAAGTAAGTAACTAAGTAAGTAGATGGTTTACACATAGGTAAGGGCTGTTTTTACTTACTACCTTCCTACCTATATTACCAACCTGCTTGTGGGTGATGACTCAACCCTGGTAGGTAAACCCTTGTGGGTTGTTAGTATAACTAGGTAGGTTTTTTGAAAAAAAAGAAAGCAACCTGAGATAATTACCATGGTTACCTAGGGAACTGAAACTCAACAGAAAATTGTTTCCAGACCACTTACCATTCATCCTTCACTGGCGGGTGCTGGTTCAGTTGTGGCCCATGCTTCATGATTGTTGAAGTTTGATGACATTTTTATGGGTACTCACTCACTCACTCGCTCACTCACTCACTCACTCACTCCTTCCTTCCTTCCTTCCTTCCTTGCTTTGTGTGACACTCATTTGTGGGGAGCTAGGTTGCCTAACTTACCCATCATGCATGCAAAGTGTGGGTCATACTTATTTGAGCTCCATTGTAGCTACGCACCACTACGAGTGATGATCAACTATTTTATTTTATTTTATTTTATTTCTTTATGTTTTCATATGGTTTTTTTATAATAATTCATCATTATTTATGTCAATGTCAAATTTAATTTACAATTAATATACATTTCATGAACATGAAAACACACATGTTAATTTTTATTTTATTTTATTTTTTTATTTTCATATCCATGATGTTGGTGGTGGACAGGGGAAAAAAGATGAGATAGTTAATAAAATAAAGATAATTATTTTTTAAAAAAGGTGAGAGATAGTTAGTTAGTTATTAAGAAAGTTAATAGGAAAAAAAGAAGTAGTTATTAAAAAAATAAAATGAAATAGTTAAACTTGAAAAATGAGGTAATTATTTTTGAAATTGTCTTTGGAATGGTTCATGGAATGACCGTACAAAAGATTTTTAAAAATCCCCCCATATATATATACCAATTCCAATTGTTTGTTGGCTGGCATATAATTTCTTATTTTTTAATTATTATATTTTTGGGCCTCAATAGCTAGGATTCTATCTCAGGCTGAAATAAGTAGCCCAAACCCACCACCCAAAATTTTATTATTATTTTTAATTTAATTTATAAAAAAAACCTTAAAATTTTCAGCTTTCATACTTTGAAATAGCCAAATAGCCCAAACCCACCACTAAAATAAAAAAAAATTATTAAAAGGACCCTTAAAGTTTTCAGCTTTCATACTTTGAAATAGCCAAATAGCCCGAACCCACCACTAAATAATTAATTAATTAATTAAAAGGATCCTTAAAATTTTCAGCTTTCATACTTTGAAATAGCCAAATTAAGCTAGATGTTAATGGTTGATGTACAGGAGAAATTTAATAAATTAATTAAAAAAATTTTTAAAAAAAAAAGAAAAAAAAAAAAAAAAAAGCCCTGTCTCATTTCTGAGGTTAAATATAACCACTAAGGCCTCATTGAAGAAGGTGATGGTACCAGTGGAGGTTTTTTAAATTAAATAATAATAATTCTGTGACACTGATTGGAAAAAAAAAAATTCCAAAAAATTATTAGTAAAATTAGTTAAATTTACACTAGAAAACCAGAAAATTTTGGTTGAAAAGTAAATAGTATCAGAAGATCTTTTTTCTTTTTTTTAAATGTATTCTGAAACTCTTCAAATTCAAAAAATTCCAAAATTTGGGCTGTCAAACTCTAATTCTTTAGACTCTAGAGTTTATGTTAATTCTTGGGAAATTTAAAAATTAATTTTTTAAAAAATTTAAGTGATTTTGGAGGTTCTCAATCGCCAGAAAGTGATTTTAAATGCAGTAAAAGAATCGCCAGATTTTTATAATTTTTTTCAAATATGTAGCCAAAATTATAGAAAGATGACTATAATAACTTTTATTTCGTATGTGATCTATAGCCAGATTTGGCTAAATCTTCCTAGGCACGAATGTCACTTTTTTCAAACATCTTCCTTCCTATGGATAATCCCAAGAGGGATTTAGCATTAAATGGCGACAGTTTTTAGACAATTAAAAATAATAATTAATTTTTTTTCTACCTAAAATCAGAGTTCAAAATTATTTGTATTATTTTCGAAATTTGGCAAATATTCAGAAAAACGAGAATTTTGTGACAGAATATTGGTCCTTTTTTGTTTTTTTAATGTTTCTCATTTTGAAAAAAATAATAATTCTAGTTCCGGTTCCACTTTGGCGAATCAGTCTCCATTCTTCGGATCCGGTACTTTTACACTTGGAACTGGAACGGACCGTTGTGGCAAAGCGGGCGGAGAGCGACCTCCGCACGAGCGAGGAGAAGTACTGAAGAGGGCGACGCCGAAGAGATCTCCTTCCCGGCAAAGGACACGTCCTGCGGTTGCAGGTCCTTGTGGAACTCAGCAGCAAGGACGGGATCACAGATCTCTCTCTCGCTGGCTGGCAAGCAGAGAGAAAGGGAGGGAAGAACGGGGGTGAAAGAACGGCAGGTTTTGTGAAACAAAATCTGAAGCTTTTTGGTTAGGTTTCCAACCAACCTTTTGAAAGCTCCTTTGGCTGACTTGCTTGTAAAGCAAAGGGAAATTTTTGTTGGGGTTTTGTCTCTTACCCGGAACGAACGGAGAGCAACATGCAGGGAGGAAGAAGGAGAAGAAGAAGAAGAAGAAAATGTTAGAGATTGTTGAGACGATGATGTTGTGATGCGAGGAAACGTTTTGTAGTCGGTAGTAGCTGTTGGAAATGATCAAGAGTCGCGCGGCTGGATTTGATCTGGTGGCAAATCAAATTCAGGAGGCCATTGAATCGAAGAAGGTTTTGCCGGGACGGGCGGGGGACGCGGGAGTTGATAACATTCAACTTTTCTGTAAGACACGTTTCTGAGGGTTTCTTTCTTCACAAATTGGGGAGGAAAAAAAGAAGAAAAAATGGAAGAGATGTGCGCCTAGGGTTTGATGTTGTTTTTTAAGACACATTTGTTCTTGTGCACTATAGTTTCTTCTTCTTCTTCTTCTTCTTCGGATGTGAGATTTGTATGTATGTATGTGTGTGTGATGCACACATGTGTGTGTTCTGGAGGTTTTGGAATGAAAAGCTTGGAATATAATTTTTTTGGTATTTGTGCTTTGATAACGAGGTTTCAGTGTGTTCCTGTTGTTGTTGGCAGTGGAGAGATACCTATGACATCATTGATATCAAGGCCAACTGAAATCTGATTCTTCTTTTGTGGAAGAGGAAGCAATTGAGCACCTCACCAGAGGAATTGAAAGGGAGGTTCTGATGAGATAGGCAAGGACAATCACGCGGTAGCGATTGAGGGTTTCTAAAGTACTTGTAGTGCCATATTGGAGTCACTTTTGAGAACTGTGATGATGTGTAATTTGGCTGCTATTCCATCCCCGGCCACAACACACATGCGACAGTTGCTGCTATGATTGCTCCACAGAGGACCTTAGTGTTGTGAGAGATAGAAGGGGTAGGGACAGAAAATGGTGTAGGTGGATTCTAGGGCATGTGAGATCCTCCATAGTATTCTTCTTCCTGATTGGTAGGTCTGAGGCATCCAGACAATGGATTGACACAGCAACAGGCTTGCTAAGAGATGTCTGAGAGAGAAGTGGAATGAAGGGTTTCTTTGCAACAGCAGAACTGGCCACATATCTGTAGCTTCAGGCAAGACAGTTGCCAAGTGCACAAGAAATCAATCAAGCACAGAAGCTTTGCAGAGTCCAGACATCATTTTTCTGAGATCAATCAAACTCTAAACAGCTTTCTTGCTTGCTTCATAGGGGATGATGGACCATCTTCCTCAGCATTGTGTTGAGATTATTGTGGAAAAGGTTGCACAGTCAGAGGATGTGATTGATGCAGCCGTCTCTCTCGCCCGTCTTTCATGTGCATCCAAGAGCCTTCATGATGCAGCTATGGATGCTGGAGGTTGGAAGGCATCTGTTCAGCTGCACTTTGGGGTTAGCTTCTCCACAAGTAAAAGGGCAGCTGTCATGTTCAAACAATGGTACAGCTTTGCCAGAGAAGAGCTTGCTATCATTGAGTCAAAGAATCAGGAGCTGAATGACCAGAATCTGACAGCCCTTGATGAACTCAGAAGAGAAGAACTGCTTTCAATTCACCTTCGGGTGAAAAATGATGAGTTCACAGTGGCAGAGGCAAACAGGAGGTTTGGCTTGATGGATGCAGATCTAAAATTTCTCAACCAATTGAGGAAAGAGGAGCTGAATGTCTTTGATCGTCTACGAGAAGAACAGCTTACTTTGGCTGAGGTAGAACAGATTTATCATCTCTGTGAAGCTGACCTTAAGCACAAGCACCGGGAAGCATGGTTGGATACTCGGTACAGACCACCAGCTCTAATTCGTCTCTTCCGCTTATTAGATGTTCTGCAAACAGTGCAGCGCAAGCATGGATCTATGGTTGCCTTCCAAGCTCACAGGCTGAAAAACTGGAACAGAAAGCTGAAATACTGGCATCGAGATATGCACGAACAGAAGGAGGTTCAATCAAGGCTGTTGCAAAACTAGAATTTTGCTTCTGGAAGTTGGTCTCTTCTTTCTTCTCCACTCCATCTTCCCACAATAAAGCACTGACCTGATGCAACAATTTATTAGGTCAGTTTCTTTATCCTTCTCCTGTCTACCTCACTGAAGTGCTGAACAAATATATTACATGAGGTTAAGTTTCTTCCTTGCTTTAATGATGAATGCCAGTGCCCAGGGCTCTGTATGATATGAGTTCATATCGTGTTGCTTTCTTCCTTGAGATCTGAGGGAGAGACAACTGGGTGGGAATGTGAAACCCATCTGAAATTGTTTTTCTATCGAGATCAATTGAAATCTGTTCTGGCTTTCTTTCCCTAATCAGTTGTTCCTACTGGAAGTAGTGTTGACATGCTTATAACATGCTTGTCAGTGGTATGTGCGTTCTTTTTCATGCTTGTGGAATTCTCTGCACAACTACATTGAGATTCTTTCTGTCCTTGTACTGTTCTAGAATAGTGAATTGCAGAATAGGATTGTGATCAGTGGGTCATCCAGTTTCAGGATTTAATTCAAATTAGTTTGGGTTGCCCAGTGGCATAAATCCAGGGTGACTCATTAAAAGCCAGATTTTAAGTATTTTTTTTCTTTCTGAAATTGCCATATGTAGACAAGAGGTTTCATGTGAAAAAAATGCACCAAAGTCTCCAAATTTTGAGGATTTTTTTTTTCCTGAAATCACCATATTTAGAGACAATAGGTTCCAGCACAGCAAAATATAGCAGGATTCTTTCAAATTTGGCTAATTCCTCTTTTGGATGATTGCCAGTGTGCCTACATCACAAAATTGGAAAAAAAGAAAACCCTAACTAGAACACAAGGTTAGTAAGAGGGATTCGGCTTCAGTCCCTTGTAATTCTTCTTTCTTGCAACAAAGGGGGTACTTCCAAATGATACATCATAGTAACTAATCAAGCAAGAACATTGCCACAAATCAAGTCACACCAAGCTTTGAAAATTTTGAGAATGAACGTAAAATTATCAAAGAATTGATTGAGGGAACATCAAGTTTTTGCATAACTCCTGTGCAAGCGGCTTGTGTAGTTGTTGATTTCAACAATAAGTGTAGCCTGTGCTGTTGCCTGGAGTGTTACCACGTCCTCAACTGATTTTTCCTTCCAAAAAATCTTGCTCATCAGGGTCTTTCCAACAGCACAAAGGCACATTCCAATTCCTCCGAATTTTCAGTTACAATTTAATTTAATTTCAGTGAAGAAATCATTCAATATTCAAGAACTTTTGCACCACAAGTTCAAATGTCATGGAACCAAGCCCATGCACCCTCCTCATCAAGAGCTTTCCAAAGACACCAAGAACACGATCTGTAGCATCCCAGTTTGGTGGATCTCATAACTACAAAACAAAACAAAACAAAACAAACTACCTTCCTTCATAGATAGATATGCGGGACTAGCAACAAAAACCATGGCCAACCATTTAGAACAATCACAATTGTATTGGGTCAGCTTTGATCCATTCTGTGTTTTCGTGTGCACAAAAATGTAACACATGTTTGGTACATTCTATGTTTCCTGCAGCAAAGAAATTGACATGACCACAAACTTGCAATTCCATGTTGAAATGTTCAACTTGGACAAAGTCAAGTACCAAAACGTGGTAGTTGTACAACTAAATGTTCTTCTTTCCATGGCATAAAACACACAAGAAGTTTTCATAACTTGAAATGTTACAATTTTTTTCAATATCAAGTAACAATGTGCTCCTCCCCCCTTGGAACAATTTTTTCTTCAACAAGCTGTTCACCTGCTTTTTACTTCTGCACACATTTCAATTTGAAAGCTTTTCTCATACCATCATCCCAAGTTTGGTTCAATGTGCTTACAAAGGAGTTCAAAGTGCGGATGTTTGGATCTGGTGTAAACAGGCACCCAAGCCAAAGAGTCATCATCAGATGTAGAAATCAAATGGCTGGTCTTTTCTTGCCAATTACACTTTGGGCTACGCATTGCTTCACACTACCAAGTGATGATCAATTGACATAAGGTCAAAATATTAATATACTTAAAAATTATTTAAATCAATTACTTGAAAAAAATAAATTATTAAACATGGATAATCCATAATCATATAGATTGTCTCTGAAATCATTTTTGTCTTTTGTTGCCACTTACACTTGGGCTTCACATTGCTTCGCACTACCAGTGACGACCAACTAACATAATGTCAAAATATTAATGTATTTAAATTTTACTCAAATAAATTATCTGAAAAAAATTAGTTATTAAACATTGGCGATCCATAATCATATAGATTGTGCATGAAATGGGTTTTGTCTTTACTTGTGAATTACATTATTGTTATGAACCATGTAGGGTGGTAGTCAATAAAAATTGTAGCACTTCTAGAGGTTTTATCTTACCTGCCTCTTTTTAAATTCTCCTATGACCCATATGGGCAAAAGCATGCACCTGAAGAAATTGGGAGTTTTGTTGTCAAACCCAAACTTATGCCAATCCAACTCCTATAGATATGACTTCTTAGATAGGCCTAAATAATGACAAATTTCATTCTCATGATAAATATCTGAAGGAAATTGCAGATTAAAATGTCATGAATTCAACCCAAATTTCATTAAATGTTAATATTTAATTTAAATGATCGACAATATCATGTGTGAAATGAATTGCGAGTATTTGATTACAAGGTGCCAAATGCTTGTGATAATTCTAAAGCAACGGTGATGACAAGATTCTTAAATACCATTCTAGAGGTCAAATGTTTTTTTTTTTTTGTGATTGGAATAGTGTCATGGTGATGTGACAATGGTGCAAAACAATGTCAAATGTGTCCAAAAACAAAAAGAGATCAAAATAATCCACTTACGACAACATGAAATAACAAACCCTTTGAAAAATTTGCTCAAATGACATGAAAATCCTCTTCTACAACAAGATTTATAAATTTTAGAAGGATCAGTGAAGGACCCTTCATGGCATTGATCTGCACAATAAAAGAAGAAAATTACATGCAATTTGAAACTCCGTCTCATCTCATGAAGCCAATTGAAATTCCTTCTCATCACATGAAGGAAACGACATTCAGAATGGACTGCACTCTGTGAGAGCACAGACTACAGATCACGCACCCACCCTTATTCAATGCAGCTTTCAAACTTGACAAGGTAGATATTCATTCCTGATTTAGAGGAGTCTTTCTAGTCTTTGCAGTCTTTGCAACAATCCTTCCAATGTTTAATTGATGTTATTCTGCAGCCTTCTTTCTACTTCGCTACTATTTATTTGTGTTTAAGATTGGGTTCAAAATCCTTTGCTCATCAGCTTTTGGTGCCTTTTGCCTGAATTTGGACCTTCTTCTACAAGGCCGCAAGCTTGTATTGAATTCAAAATAAGCTCTTCAGTGTGAATCCTTATTTTATCCATTTAGCAAGCAGGGCTGCTTCTTTGTTGCAAGTAATGGATGCAGTGAGCTGCCAAATAAAAGACACAGAACACAGAACACTCCATATCCCTGATCGGAGGACTAACCATGTGCTACTGACCATCAACCGAAGTTGACAGACAGCTTACCAAAAAAACCCAACAAGCAAACACATACAACAAGGACTCTGAAACAATAAAAATGAAACGATGGGTGGAAGACAAGATGTCTTCTGCAAACTGCTGCAGATGTAAAACGTCATAAAAGTACACAGTTTCTTCCAAGTGCAAGAAGAAGTGCTTCTTGCAATTGAAAGGATGGGGTGGTGGTGGGTTTGTACAAGAAAGTAAGTGCTCATGCATGATCTGCTCTCACATGCCTCCTCTTCTTCTGATCATTGTTTCCAAAAATCCTCTCTCCTCTCATAGTGCTGAATTCCTTGGTCTTGTGCTTGACTTCCCAGTCGTGGTTGGAAGGCTTCCATCTTGACAAGATTTCTAGTGATGGGTGTGCCAACCTTCTTCAATCTGCTTAGAGACATTGTCATTGGCTTTTTCCTGACAATGGCCCTAAGCAAAATGTCAGAGCATGGGGCAGGGATTGTGGCGGTGGTGCAAACCAGGCAGCCAGGAGTGATGGGCTTGTTTAGGGCATCAGTCTTGTTTTCAGAGCCTTCTCCTGCTGCTGCTGCTGCTGCTGTTGTTCCTCTTTGTCTTCTTCCTCTTCACGCCACAGCTCTGCTTAGAGTCATTGTCATTGGCTTTTTCCTGACAATGACACTAAGCAAGGCCTATGTCACATTCCTCCCATGAATCCCACTTCGCAGCTATCCATCTTTGTCATCATCATCATCATCTGCTGCTGCGTGCAGCAAGCTCTCTCCACAGCTAGGGCACAAAGGGGAAGAGAGTGATAGCATGACAAACATGGAACAATGGCGACAACCCAGTGCCACCATCCCTGTTGTCTCTCTGCTGCTGCTGCCGCCACTGCTCTCATCAGACTCTCTCTTCTTTTTCTCTTTGCAGTCTGCTGCAGGTTCCACCACCACCACCACCTGCCCATTGGCAAGTAGAGAAGAAGAGCTTGCTTCCGAGCATGCACTATCCGTCGTTTCGGAAGTGGTAGTTAGGGCCGCTGCAGCCGCACTGGTATCCCAGTCTGATGATGATGCGGCAGACGACGACGTCTCAGGCTCCTCCTCGGGCAGACAATCAGCATTTGGGTCGAAGCGAAACTGCGCTCTCCGCACGAGAGCTCGCACGGATTCGTCCGCTTGCCGAACAAGCTCTCGGGGATCGCGCTTTGCTCGTTTGCCCGTACCCGAGTGGAGATAGTAAAGCTCGTGCGTCTGCCACAAACAAACAAAAGGTTCATAGAGAGCAGCAGTTGAGGCAGCAGACATGAATGGATCGTCTTCTTCAGAAACAACAGCAGTAATTACTGATGGGTAAACGACCGTCCCTTACCCTGAGATCCAAGAACTGCTCCCACTCGTCCGGAAGAGGCGATTGCGCATGAAGCTCCACATCGAGCTCCACATCGTTTCCGGCAGCAACAGCACCCGCTTCATATGGATCCTGGGGTAGTCCTTCTTGGTCATGATGATCCGCTGCTGCTGCGTAGCAGTGTTTCCGTTTGGTGCAACCAGCAGCAGTACTACCGCCGTCGTCGTCGTCGTCGTGAGAGTTCAGCATCTCCAACTGCTGCTGCATTAGTTGCAACAGTGCTAGCGGCCAGGCCTGCTGCTGCTGCCGCGGCTTGACGCCCGCTGGAGGCAGGGTTTGTCCCGGCGTATCTGGAGACATTGGAGGAGGAAGAGGGGAACATGATACAGTAGTAGATTTGGTAAGAGGAGCTGGAGCTGCAGCTGCAGCTGCAGCAGCAACGACCGTTGTGGTACTAGAGGGAGGTGGTGGAAGTGTAAGCGCCATAGAAGAAGTTGGTGGGTGGGTTCGGATCTCGAGTGTAGAACAAATGCGAGGCGCTACTCTTCCTGACCTCCCCATTAGGTACTTCTCTCCACCACAACAACAACGTCTCAAAAGAACTCCCCTCGAGAATCTATCTTCTTCTTCACCCCAGAATGAACACCTGCTGCTCTGCTGTTATTGTTTCCAGGTAAACCCGCTGAGACCTCAGGGATCCTTCTAACAACACCTCCTCCTCTTGCTAATCTCCTTCATTCTGGACACAACTGCCACTCCTCAATTCCCTGAAAAACAAACAACCCACAAACTCCCAACTCCTCCAACTCACTTAAGAGAAAGAAAGAGAGAGAGGGACACATACACAAACACGGCGCAACAACAAACACAACTGTGACGACACCCACAAAAACTAACTTCAAAAAAACCGACGGTTGCAACAAACAAACAAATAAAACACAAATGAGAACCAGAGTAGCAACAACAACAACAACGGCCAGCACGAGACCTGAATCCCGAACCACGGAGCTTCTTCTCCAAGCACAACACACTTCACTTCAGTCCAGCAATGCACTATTCCCGGGAAACATAAAAAACACACACACACACACCCAATGGGAGGGGGGCGGGGAAGGGGCACACACACAACACTTCCGCAACTCCTGCAACAAACAAACAGGAGAGAGACCCCACCAAAAACAAAAAGAATAATCTAAACAAAGAAAAGCTTGCAGACAAATGCAGCACTTAAAAATCCAAACAAACAGACAAAAGAAAAAAAAAAACTGAAATGCGAAGAAGACGAAGAAGAATCGAACTACCCCCAAGTTCCAACAACAAGAAGCTTCAACAATAACAACAGGCAAGCACAACGAGATAGAGAGAGAGAGAGAGAGAGAGAAGACCACTTGGACAAAAACCAAACCCAACCAGACTAGACCAAACCAGACCAGACTAGACTAGACTAGACTAGACTAGACCAGACAAACAAACAAATGCAGAAAGTGGGATTTTCTTTAGGAGAGAAAGATGGAAAGAAATGGGAACACACAAAATTGGAAAGAAAGAAAGAAAGAAAATTGGGAAGCAAGAAAGGAAATTGGAAGAAAGAAAGAAAGAAA
>Ga0116229_10013772_pt1 | contig 11364 bp, 8 predicted proteins | sample S1TSphgellanicum_3_FD_87313 | JGI IMG/M metagenome (GOLD analysis project Ga0116229, IMG submission 87313) | Host-associated microbial communities from peat moss isolated from Minnesota, USA - S1T2_Fc - Sphagnum magellanicum MG | ecosystem: Host-associated > Plants > Peat moss > Unclassified... | reverse complement strand
CTGAATACCTTGACATAATTCTAATATGCACATTTTGGAATCGCCTTTCTTTTTTTTATAGCCAGGTATAACCTTTCAAAAAGCCTCTTTAATGTCTTTTATTGTGAACTACACTTCTTTTTTAAATTTTGGAAGAGAAGGCGATCAACTACAAACATTCAAGCCAACCCTCCCCCACCATTAGGTAACACCTTTGTCTTTGTCATGTCCTCTAGCAAATCCCCAAGCAGTCCATTTTCTTTTGGCAACTCCTTTTCAAAGTGATTTGGTTTGGTAAAAGGATTTGGTGATGTGAGCACTCTAGGTTGTAAATGAGCATTGGGGCCAATAGGATTCAGCATCACATGGCGTGTGTTTAGTCTCTTGCTTTGCATTTTGGGTCCAAAACGATGCATCTTGAAACAAAGTACTACATGACAAACAATAGCCTACATGAATAGGAGCAGTAGTAGTAAACAATCTTGTGAACTACTTTAAAAATTCACAAGTAAAAAAAATAAAAATTGTCCTAAAACTTATTTACCACATCTAAACTTATAGTAACCACATTTGAGCGATGTTGCAAAAAACTTTACAAGCATTCAAAAAACATTATACATATTACAATTGAAACTAAGTAACAACAAATATTTGACCAATAGTATCAAAAACCTTGCTCCTACAGGATTGCAATCTTATAGCAAGGTGAAAAAAACCAAATACCCCTGCAACAAAATGTAATGCAAAAAAAACTACATAGTAAGCATTGACCACTTGACAAGGGAAGAAATTGACATTCCACAAGAACATAGAAACAGATAGTTTAACAAAAAGATTGAAAACATCTATAATCAATTTGAACACAAATTAATAAAATAATAGCAAGAAATAATCACAAAAAGACAAAGATTACTTATTGATGTAATGGAATGTAGTCTCAAAAACTTGTCAAGCACCTCCTTTAGGTTGATTTCTCTTCATATAAAAGATTGCTTATTAATGAGTGGTAGTAATAAAAACCTGAAATTTTTTAACAACTCAACAAAAACATTCAACAAAAGTAACCAAAGCATGCAAATCATAACAACCAAAGGAAACAAGAAATTCTAAACTTTGATTACATAGGGGCAATCTAAAATGTATAAAAGAAGACTCCTTTGTTTTCCCCCTATATCCTTCATCCATCCTTCCTTGCATATTGTTTCATCCACCCTTCCTTAACCCCTTTTCTCTCTTATTTCAACCCTTTTTTCTCTATGTTTCCTTCATCCTTCCTCTAATCTTGTTTAAACCCTAAACCCACTATTCACTCTCGCACTATTCCAAGTCAAGTGCACTATGAGAAGTTTAGAGTTCTAGTCTTTTTGTTGAAGAAGATTTATAAAAGCTTATCCACAGGGAAACAACATAGTATGTTGATAGTTTGTTTCACTTATCTTGATTTGTCACAATGATGACATCACAACTTTTGCCGATTCATCATCAAAAAATACATCCTACATCACCCACATTGAAGGGTCATGCTCTTTCCCAAGCGTGGAAGTGCTACTAGAATCATGATCAATCTCATATTTTTATATTGTGCACCACATTGAAGCAATCTGCTTTCATGGTACTTGCAATACTTGTTGGGAAACCACAAAACCACGTGGTTCTATTTACAAATACTACACTCACAACTACAAAAACAAAACACATTAAGACCTATCCAATTCTTACAACTAAAACGACCTTATTATACTATAAAGTTGCAACCCAATATTCACCAAACAACTTTGAATCTTTGAACTCTTAAGTAAGAAATACAAACTTTACATCGTGAATTTTTATGTCCCAAGTAAGTGGCCTAGAATTGTTAATCATCTTTAAGTTACAATAGTAGTGTAGTTCCATTTGGACTAAGTAGAAGATGCAACAATTATGGTGTTGTTAGGAAGCTTTAATCTACATTCACCACTTGTTATTTTCCTGCATTGTACAGTGAATTGTGTGCTTCACGGATCAACTCCAAGCCAAAGCCAACAAGAGCAATGATCCTTTGAAGTTGGATTTAACAATTGATCCTTTCAAGGACACCAGAAACTCCTTCGAAAGTTGTTACTCATGCCTCAAACCATTACACTAGAATCCAGGAAGTATTACAACCAAGTCTATCACAAAATCCTAATGTTTAAAAGTAGGATCGTGAAGCTACAAATCCAGTAAATGCCAAAAAAGACTATAAAAAATCCCTGAAATATGAATACATACTACCACAAGAAGAAACACACAAAAAAACCTTGAAAAAAATAAATAAATAAAATAACCACATGTGAAGCTATTGTAAGTCTTGTTGTTGATGCCACTACTACTAGGTCTTTGCCAAAACACATGGAAAAACTTGTAATGACCTTTACATGGGAAGGAAAGCATGGCTTGTTGTGAAACATAAATATTCAAGGGATAGAATTTTGTACTACATTTGTCACTTTGCACAATATTCCTTCATGAATCACAGCTCCCCTTTTGTACCCCGTGAACTTCACATTTCGTGTAAGCAAACAAACAAACAAGCACACAAAATAAATGTGGGAATGTAAACCATGATGTAATTCACTAGTAAGGTGCTTTCAACTACACTTACAAGGATTGTGCAAGAGAGAAATTCATTTCATTACAATTGAAATTAAATTGACCTAATACATAACCACTCACACATCCCAGATAATGCAAGCACACCACATACCTTGCAAATAAATATTTTTGATTATGAATTTCTAGTGGTATATTTATCAAGGGCAAAAGAGTAAAGAAAATACTTACTTGCAAATACGTCACAAGCATAGTTTGTCTACGCAACAAGCTTACAACTACATGCATGTAGTCATATTTTCACGATCGAACTACAATTAGTGTATTGAAGAAGCATGCTTGCAACACTTGCATAACCTTTCAACCCCAAGTTCCCTAAAGTTGTCTCTTTGTTCTAAAATATGTCAAATTTCAAAAAGATATCAGTTACAGAGTCTTTCCAAGAACCTCAATATAGTTCACTTACACACAAACTAAATTTCCAAAATCAAAATACAAACACATTATCTAACAAAGGAACAAATTTTTAAAAACACTTATATAGTAAAGCACATCCTTGTGTGTTTACATGAGTCTAATATATTGTGTGGAAGACTCACCAAAGGGATTAATCAATGCCAAGTAATGCAAATGAAAGACTATTTCTCACTACAAAATATAAAATGTAGACTAATCACTAAAAGTCACCATCAAACCAATTTAGGCCCGACTTTGGAAAAATCATGTTTGTTTCATAAGAAGAACATGTGTTAGAAAGGAAAAATTTGATAAAAACAAGATATAGTTCACAGACTACAAGGAAACTAGATCAAAAATGTGGCCAAACTACAAGCATAAGAAAAGATAATTCAACAAACTACTTTCAGCAACTATTTCCACTACATTTGCTTCAACACCATCTTCATCCTGAAATTGCCCTAAACCTACTGGAGTCCAAACGCCATGCTCAATTAAGTTTCACGGGAAACCATCTAGTTGCTTATGTGTGACTTCAATTGGACTCTTGACATAGTTCTTTAAAGAGTCTAAAGAGAAGTTCCTCTTGCTTGCACTTCTCCAAGTGTGTGCTAATGGCTCTGAACCAACAAAATCTCAATTTTAGCAAACCTAGAACTAAAATAACAAAACTGAATGAAGTCATAACTTTTGTGGGTGTTACTCATCACCTACATCATGCATAGCAGATACAAGTTGCCATAACACCCTACTAATTCGATCAGCTACTGACAAAGGTGGTGATGGGAATATCAAAATCTACATAAATTTTTGGCAAATGGTTTTTTTAAAAAATCCATTTTTTTAGTTTCTATCTCACTTCCAAAAGTAATGAGTAAACCCACTCATGATGTTGGCTAGAACTCAAAAGTTCCAGCTAATAAAAAGGTATCCCCACAAAGCTACAACACGCTTCTGAGGTAAGATTGACTTCAATTTAGTTTGTCCTAGTAAGCATCAAGCATGAGGAATCCATAGATAAACAAACAAACAAACCCCATATACACATAATCATATTGTTGAAGATTTCTCCAACAAATGATTCGTGCACACACAATAAACAACAACAATAGAGCAAAACAATGAAAAACAAGAAGCCTAAGGTTTGTTTGTTTGTTTGTTTGTCTATGGATTGAAGTTTTGTGTTATGTGGTCCCTTTACAACTTACTATGCTTGAGAGTTCCAGAGTTGTTTGATAGAATTGGTACGCATATCTCATTATTTTGCTATTCATTATGGTCTAGCATTTTTGCAATTGGTTTAACTACAAGGGCATGCTCTTTTATTTCACAATAAAGAGAGGTAAATAGTGTGAGTATGTACTAAATCATGCTAAGTTGTGTTCATTATTTATCCGATAGCACATCATTGAGTGACGAGTTCTTTCTTCATAGTAAAAAAAGATGCAAACATATCCAACTTTGAATTTTATTCTCATGAATGCACCTTGTGTGTAGCAAGTGTTTGTTGGGAAATTTGTGGTCTCAGTGGTTTGTGCTTGATGAGAGTAGTTGAAATAAAGTGACATTTGATAAACCCTTGTAGGAAATTTGGAAATGGCTTGGCCATCAACTCTTGACATCTAGCTACAAGAGAAAACGTGAAAGTACATGAGATAAAATGTTGTACTTCAATGGAATATAGTTGTAATCGTTGTGGGGCTTTGAAGTTCAGTAGCACAAGTGGTCTTTCAAACCATCAACGTAGTATTGTTTATTTTTCATCCCAAAGGAACTTGGAACATACATGTAAATGGGTAAAGAATACAAATCCTCAAGCTTTGGAACCAACTCAAGGTTTGTAACAAGAAAACTTGCAACAAGAGGATCAATTTGATTTTGACAGTTTAGTTTCAATTCCAAATGACCCTAATCTTCCACCTTGTGACTGCACATTTCACTTGTGCATTGGATTAGACATTATAAAACCACTATTGGGCTATCAAATAAAGACATCAATTCTTTGTTTGAGAAAGCATTGTTTTACCCATCATTTAAGTTGGAAGATGTGAATGTGAGGTCCCTTGCACAAATTGATCGTTATGAGCAAACAATTTTTAGAATAGAAGACGGTTGGGATCAATATTCCATTCATGTTACATAAGGTGATTATGGAGATCGTGTCATGTACCACAAGGACCCATTGGAAGCACTATCTTCTATGTTTTCATCACCTAGTTGTAAAGAGGACTTTGAAATTGCACCAAGCAATGGTGTTCACCAAGGTGTTTATTATACCCCAAATACTAGCTTGTAGTGGCTACAAATGCAAGTACTTCTTTAGAATTGTATGCACACAAAAAGGTGCATTGAGTTGATTAGGTAATTTGTTAACACGATGCTTTGAGATGACCATAAGCATTAGGGGATGACAAGTGTAGAAAGGGCTTTAAGAAAGAGACTTCCCTACATATCTGAAGAAAAATGAGGAAAGGACACCCTAAGTTGCATTGTTGAAGATGAGAATTGAAGTGGCCTTTGAGTGCCTTTCCAAAGAATTAAACTCATTAAACCCATTACCTCCCACTCCTACCCCTGCATCACTAGCCTTAGGTGTGGATATTCCAAAAAACTAACCCTATTGAAAACAACTTTAATAACCAAAGAAAAATAAAAATAAAGTCAAGCAAAATTGTTTTAAAGTGTAATGAAACAACAAAAGGAAAAGCAAAAAAAAAGGAAAGAAAATACGTGAAGAAGAAAAGATGGATGATTATGTTACCAAAGGAGCATCTATAGTGTGAATGTCAAAGGATGGCATGGCACTTAAAAAATTACCAAAGGTCTAAGGGGGCGACAATGTTTTATTTGTGCCAAGTCAAATCCCCGTGGAATCAAATGTAGCATCAAAAAACAAACACAATATAGGAAGAAAAAGATCTTGATGCCATCTTGGCCGAATTGAATGGTCCACCTAAAGGAAGAGCAATTGAAGAACTATGATAATTACAAACGAAAGTTGTCATAAGGGAACAAATTGTTGGTTCGGGAAACACAAAAACAATACTCCTACAAATACTCAAGGTAGGAACAAAAAATAACATGCACACATCAAATCCTAATATAATGTATTCACCTAATATAATCATCCTCTAGATGAATGATACTTATAAGTTGAGGGTATATCGATTCCAACATCCCCTTGTACACACAAGAAACACAAGGTATAACAACTTCAAAGATCATATCTTTGGGCTACAACTATAGAGTGTTGATTGCACATTAGTCACTTTAATCATATACATTCAATTTGTGATATAGTCATACATGCACACAATTTAAGTTTCTTAATCCTAATCAATTTTCTTGGAGATGAACTACAATATGTTCTATGACTATTCTTTTTGTAAAATTTGTTTATAAACCGATTTAATCATAATTTAACTTTTTGTTTCAGCATTCTTTAAATTGAGTCTATTCTTGCATGCTCCAAAATTAATTCAACCTAAGGTGTTTGTGAACATATTGATAGGTTATTATATTACTTTCTCTTCTACTTTCTTTCTTATAAAATGTCAATCTACTTCAAAATGTTTAATTGCTTTATCATCAAAAACCATGTTATTAAAAGTTTAATGGCATTCTAATTGTCACACATGATGTTGTCCCTCATGTCTAATCCTAGTTTATGCAATGGTTGATGAATCCATATAGCCTCACAACAACAATTTGCTAATGATTGATACTCAAATTCACATGTTGAATGTGAGACTAAATTTTGCTTCCAACAATACCATGAAATGGGTGGAGAGCCAACAAGGAAAGCATAAGTTGTTGTGGAGGTTCAATCATCTTAGTCAAAGGTGTAATCCACATTAGAGAATTCCCGGAACTACATATCTTCCCGCTTGTCAAAGAAGATGCCAAGTGACATGTATTTCTAGATGTAACAAAATTTTTAATAGACAACATGAAGATGTTCAAAATGGGGCTCATACATATGTCAAATAACAATGTTGATGACATATTGTAAGTTAGGTTAGGTCTTGGTCAAATAATTGTAATTACCTACCATGCATTGGTAAATCGTAGCATTGATTGTTTTGGTGCTAGTGTCACATCATAGACAAGTGCTCTCATGGATGGGAACATAGGTTGACGTGGAATCAATCATGCGAAATTCATGAAGGAGGTTATTGACATAAAACATTTGATGAAGTAAGAGGCCACACTTGGTGCACTTGAATTCAATACTACGATACTTTCACACAAGGCGTAAGTCAATCATACAAAAGTGTGCCATCAATTAAGACTTGAGGTTGGCTACTCCTTGTTCGTCATTCCCTATGATAAATAAATCATCAACACATAAGATCAAAATGATGAATAGATTGGCAGTTTGATAATAATAGAGGTTAGAGTTGACCAAACACTTGATCGAACTAGCTTGGAGTAAAACAATTGATCCATTATGGAGTACCAAGCACATGGGCTCTATTTGAAATTATACAGTGTAGGGTAATGTCTTAGGACAAAAACATTACCAAAATAAAAAGGCTTGAATGATTTTGTAACCAAACATGTTTTATTGGATATATAATGAATGGACATAATGTCATCTTTCCATTTAGAGATGAAGAATGACAATCAAACCAAGTTACAACCTAAAGAAGCCCTAAATTGAATGGCGAGATCATTCAAGATCAACACTACAAACAAAAATGAATAAATGGAACTAAGACAAGATGAAAAGTAATTCGATGAAACATGTACGTTTTCATCTGAATTGGATGAATAGAATATTTTATAGATAATCCAACCTTACCTTACCTTAAAGATAGGCCTATTTTTCATACCTTAGATTTAACAACTATGATTAATTAATTGTTTAATCCAATGGTTAGAAATTTGTACTACTTTCCACAATCGTGATAATGTAGAAAAAAGGTGCCTTTAGATCATTACTATTTGATATAATATTTAAAATAATGATTCAGATTTAGTTTGTACAAAATTTTTGGTGATCTTAATTATGTTACTTGACAATTGATATATTTCAAAAAATCAACACTAGTTTATTTTGGTCATTTGATGATTTCTATTTAACAATTGCAACTTTATTTATTTATTTTAGAAAATTTCTTGGTAGTATGCTACAATGCAAATGTCACCAACCATAAACCATTGATGATGGATAGTCTATCAACTTCAACCTACGATGCAAATCCCACTTACTATCATCCTATAATGGACACCCAACGATCATCAATGTACCATTGAGATCCCACCAACTAATATCCTATGGTGAAGATCTCATTGACCTTAAAGATATAACACCCTAAAACAAATAGTTTAGATCCATTAGCATCAATGGTTAAAATTTTAAAACAACGAATGGCCATTTCCATGTATGAAAAGCTATTGGATGAAAACATCATGTTTCATCCAAATTTAGATTAAAAGAATAGCTGAAAACTAACTAGTCATACTTCAACTCATTTGGACAATTAGGATTCACTAAATTTGTCATTTAATAGTCAAAATTTTAAACCTAATTTCAACATGCTAATTGTGGGATCTTGTTAATAGAAAGGCCTACAATGGAAATCCCACCAACCTTCAATCTATGGTTGAGATGTAATCAAGGTTACTGTAAGACAACTTATTAGCGAGTGATGCAATGACCCTTCTTATTGATAATTGATATTAAGGTTTTTCATCCATTGATAATTGAAATGCAAATAATTTTGGATGGTGGGTATATTTCGAGATTTCTACATAAACTAATGCCTAACTACTACATCAAAGGAGTTCATTGTTGTGAAGTTTCGTTGTTTTTTTAATGTTGTGTCGAAGGCATTCTTTCAATTGAGGTTTGTTGATTTTTTGTGTGGTGTTGAAAAAGTTGTGTCAATGTTTTTAGCATTGAAGGTGGTTTTTCTTGCAAAATATATCAATATTTTTTTCTCAACAAAGCCATTGTTGTTTATGAACTATGTGACTTTGTCATGTCAAATGAATCATGGAACTTTCCAAATTTCAAGGCCATTTTTTTTTTTGGTTATCATTTGTGCATTTTTTTTTCATTTACATTTGGTTCTTTTTCTTCACTTTTTTTTATTTTTTTAATAATTGTTTTGTTGTTCATTGCATTGTAGGTGTTGATGATCTATAATTATTCTACTTCTTTTCAAACTAGTTGTGAATATTTACATGGTTAATGGCTTGTTCTTTTGCTTTTTTTCTTGTAGTTGATGGTGATGGAGTTCCTTGTCCCCAAATCACTTGTGCACATTTCCTAAAATAAACCAAGAAGCCTACTGCTACATCATTTCTTGGTGCTATAATATTAAGATCACAATTTCTAGTTTAATTCTAAAGAGATGGAGCATGCCAAGTAGTCACATGTGTGTGCAATGTCTATTTTTTTTTCCTTGAAATTCTTGTTATTCTAAAAATGAATCACAATTGTTGTTTGTTTATTTTCTTTTTGCTTTTCAAACCAACTGATGATGAAGAAAAGATGAATTGTGTTTCAAGGATTTGGATGTTCAAGAGTTGGAAAATGTGAAGGCTAGTAGACATTATTGCAATATTCATTCTGAAATTTGGGTTGCCAATGCTTTCAATGCATGGTGAAAGCATAAGGAGTACTTCATTATTGATTGTAGAATTACATGATTTTGAACCAAAGTTACTTGTCAATTATCTTCAAAAAAATTTGCAACAAGTGGTGAAAAAGAATGACAAACTTTATCCCTTTACTAAGTTTTTTTTTTGCTTGTATTTGTTTCATTTTTTGGTTTTTAAATTTGAATTAATTTTTTATATATATGATGATTCTATTTTTGTGGTTAATTTGTAGCATAGTTAATTTATTTTAGGCATTTGGTAAAATGATACAATTGAAAGAGGATGTGCAAGTTGCAAAGATTGGTAAATCAGGTCCAAAATTCAACATATGCATTGAGGATGCCTTTGAGAGAGTGAAATTGGTTGCAAATAAAATCATTAAGAGAAGATATGTGGCTACTAGTCTTGGGATAGGTATTACACAATTAAATGTTCTTTCTTTGTTAGAAGAAAGGGTCATGTTAAATTACAAAAAATGTCAAATCACCTTGCCTCAAGGTGTCAACTTTCGTTTCGAATATTATTGCACACAAAAATTTGTTATTCATGGAACCCAACAATTGAAAAGGGCTAATGATATTGACTTTTCTATGCACAAAGATAGATTTGGTCCGATTTTGAAGTGATGTTTTCTATCTTTTGTTTTTTTGTAAATTTGATTTTTTATTGTTGGTGTTGAAAATTGTTGCTTTTTTTTGTCATTTGTTATGGAAGTTTTTCAATTATCTATCTTTTTTTTTGGGTAGGTATTAGCAAGGTTAGTAAAAAAATTGGAAGTTCAATGTTGATCATTGTGTTGTGAAACAGCATCAGCCAACAATAAATTATTACATTACAAAGTCATCAAGATGTCCAAAGTGATAATTTTGCATTGATAGGCATTTGATGATGCACCTTTACTTCATCCATTTTTTCTAACACCCAAGGTCAAATGCTTTAAAATTATAGAACACATTTGGTTCACAAAAAAACTAGTGGGTAGGAACACTCTTGGGAAACTATGTAAAAAGTTGATAGATGATATCCCAACCCTAAAAGGTAAATGAATTACCAATAAGATTGGGCGAGGCATTGTGATTTCAAGAATGTCAAAATCTTTGGTGTTAGTAGAATATGGGATGAAAATTTTAAGTTGTCGCAATACCAAAAGCTATGTAAAATAAATGTACTTTAACACTACAACACACCTTGGGTTTCACAACTAGTTAACAAAATGACTACTATCTTTTTCAACTACAAATGACTATTGTATCAAGTACATTGTTGTAGATTCGAGGGAAAAAATAAATTCCAATTCAATTTGTGTGCCTTTTATGAATTAAATAATAAACATTGTGACTAATGTCATTTGATTTCTATTTTCCAAGATAACCTTTAGTCTTGGATCTAACCTTCTTTTAAAAGTTTGAAAGAAACCTCGATTCTAGTTCAAGGAATTTATTTTTGTTTAATGTTTCACATCTCAAGACTCTCAGTTCTTGATTCTTGAAAAAATAATCCTAGGTGAGTGTAATTCCAAGTTGGATCCAATTCTACCTACCTACACATAACCCAAAACTGATTTAAAATTTTATTAATACTCCACAATCAATAAAAAATGACAGCCTATATCAACTACAAGCCTAACTTTAGGACCAAATTCCATCACTCACAACATAAACAGAAAAGGACCTTACAACCCCACCTTCAGGAACCAAACCCACCTAAACATGCTTTAAGAACTAATGTTTGGTTCTAAGGCTAGAT
>Ga0116229_10013770_pt1 | contig 11365 bp, 7 predicted proteins | sample S1TSphgellanicum_3_FD_87313 | JGI IMG/M metagenome (GOLD analysis project Ga0116229, IMG submission 87313) | Host-associated microbial communities from peat moss isolated from Minnesota, USA - S1T2_Fc - Sphagnum magellanicum MG | ecosystem: Host-associated > Plants > Peat moss > Unclassified... | reverse complement strand
AATTTCAAAAGGAAATTTACGAGGAAAACACCCATGGGTAAAACCCCAAACAAAAAAAAAAAAAAAAAAGTAGAACCAAAGGGGATGCCAAACATCCCGATGTCATAAGGGGGGCAACATAATTTGGTGGGGGGGACGAATTTAGGAGGTAAACCAAAAAGAGCCCATGCCAAACATTTGCGGGGTTGAACAAACAACCCCATAGAAGCCAAGTGGGAAACAAAATGATCAAAGGTGAGGGTGATGACATGGGTAGGGCCAAGGATATGGGTGTTGTTGGCCAGGGAAGTGAAGAAATGCAAAGGGAAGAAACATAAATGGAAAACTTTCAAAAAAAATGCAAAACATGAAAATGAGCAAGCACAAAAGAGGCCTTACAAGCGAGTTGCCCAAACATGTGCCCATAAAAAAAATGATAAACAAAACCCTTAAGGAAAAATGATGAGTGAAGAACAAAAGAATTGAAAGGCCATAAAAGGAACGAACAAAGGGACTAGAAGACCATAATAATAATGAACAAAAGGTCTAAAAGACCACAAAAATAATGAACAAAGGGGAAAAGTTGGGACAATTGGCCTCTTGCTATTTAAAGCTTTTGAAAGATGACCTTATGTAAGATGATGTTGAAAGTGTTTGTAATGTCTACTTAAAGTATCAACCAATCAAGATGGGCATCCAAAGTGGTTCGAATACCATGGACCACGCCCTCGCAACCTCCTATAACCGCCACCCCAAACTGATATGGTGACAAGTGGGAAGCAAACACATCACAAAATTATAGGTATCAATCCTTGTTCATTAGTTGATAGAACACATCTCCCACTGTAATCAAATAGATGTCACTGGAAGGCTTGACCAAAACAAAAAGTTGACTAATAGTAAGAACCCAAACCATGGACCCAGGGATGCGGTCAATGGCCACATGGGAACATAACTAGTGAAACTAAATGAAGCCATTAATTGAATCCTCAAGGTTAAAAGAATTTTGAAAATGCTTGAAAACCATGTCAGAGAGATCGTTAATCAAAAGTGAAACATGCACAAAAATGCCAACCTAAAAGAGTCCACAAAAAGTTCAAACTCTAAATTAGGCTAAAAGTTCAACAAAATAATCTAAATAGGGGAAATATGTGTTCAGTAGGTACAAAGCTAGCAATGCACTAATAGTATTTGAAAATGCCAAAGCTAGGGCAAGTAGGGCAAGAGCCTTGATAACACATGCAAATTCCTTGATGTGCCCTAAGGCTAAATTTCATCCCAATTAAAGGGGGGGCATAGGGGGTAGAATCAAAATCAAGCAAAACTACTAATGCACCCATAACTGAAGACAAAGTTGTTGCCTATGTTTACCCACAAAAGGTGCTCTGTTTGAAACACCTCCCAATCATTAGATCGGAATCGTTGAAGGCATGCCTTAACCTCTTTATGCCTGACTAATCCCTCACAAAAAAGAAAAGGAAAATACCATTGAGGGTACCACAAGAATAGGTGTTAGGCTAGCACATCAAATGGGTCATGTGTTATGCGGTTAATAGGAAGGTGAAAATCAAGTTGGACCTTTTATTTAAAAACAAATGGGATGTGCATGTACAAATGTGATTGGGAAGACCTAAATTGAAAACGTTCAAAGGATTTAACACCAAAATTTAAACCCAAGCTGGATCATGGAGAGGGGGCCAAAGGGGGGATAGAGGAACCTAAATAACCATATGGGGGAGGAATTTCAAAAAACATGATAGTGCTTCTTATGATGAGCCATGCCACATTGGGAAAATAAGATTGCACAACCATAACACAAAATGTTGTGAAGGGCTTCACTTTTACATCCAAGGGACAATGATACATTAGAAGGGTAATGAGTTGGTCGAAGAATGAAATTGGAACAAGAACATGGGGGAGGCCTTAGAGCTAAAGAAGGAAGGGCCTCCATTGTGTTGAAGGATGGGGAAGAAGAAGGAAAGAAAAAATTAAAAAAAGGAAAGAAGAAGGGAAGATAAGAAGAAAGAAAAAGAAGAAAGGAAAAAGACGAAAAGAAAGGAAAAAGAAAGAAAAAAGAAAGAAGGGAAGGAAAAGAGGGAAAAACAAATAAAGAAAGAAGGAAAAATAAATAGAAGAAAGAAAATAAGAAGGGAAAAAAAGAAAAAAAAAAACTACATTAGACTGCTGCATCATTCTAACTTGCAACAGTCAAAGCGTTTTTCTCCCTCACCTCCCTAATGCTCCTTTTGCCATTGCCAGGGTTGGAGATGAGAAGTCATACTTGCCCATACCTGCCCATTGGTGCTTCGGTCATTGCAAAAACAAGGCAATGGTGATGCAGCGACAATTGGCTTTCGTCATGTAAACTTTGCGCTTCAGTGATGAACCTTTTGCCAATGTGCTCCTTCACCTCTGTTTTTTTAAAAAATTTCTTTAGTTAAAATACGTGACATGCTCCCAAGTCTCTTATTGGTCCCAAGTTGGGACCAAATCATTCAAGTTGCGGAATTGGGGAAGACTTGGGGCACTCCTAGCTTCCAGCATTAAAGGGGGGGGGGGGTAAGAGGGGCATGCTGAAAGCTCCGAGATTAGATTAGGAACAGGGACAAGCTACTTAGTTATTCAGTCCTGCATCCAAAACCAACCAAGAAATTGGTTAGAACTTGACGCACTCCCAAGTCCCGAGTTGAATCCACTTGAGGGTCCAACTATGTTGAGTTGCGGAAAGTTGGGACTTGAGGGGTGCTCCCGACTTCCAACATTAAAAGAGGGTAGAGGGGCGTGCTAAAAGTCCCGGGATTAGACTAGGAAGATGGATTAGAAGATCAAGCTTGAATCTGCATCCAAAACCAACCACAAGAGGGTTAGTTAGCATTCGGGAACACCCTTGGGTGTTGGGACAAACCACGGGCACTTTTACACACAAGACTCACCACGGCCTGGATTCAGTGGAAGCCACCACCTTCCCCCATATAATATACTCTGCAGCTCTCCGCCGAGGCTACATCCAAATGGCTCTTTTTCCCGGGACTCCCAAGTTGGAGTCCCGAAATTGTCCCGGGTTGGAGTCCCGGGACTTTGGACGCTCATAGCTCCTCGCCCCAAGCTCGGATCGGGACGAGGTTTCAACCAAAGTTGTAGCTATTGTCGAGAGATTTCCAACGCCGTGTTGCACTCCTTGAGGCGACGTCGGGAAGAGGTCGATTCCCAACTTTTAGAGGTCAGGAGTCAAACTGGCAGTTTGACTCCCGGCCCTTCTTTTGCCCATAACTTGGGCTGTAGGTGTCCAAATGGCCAATGCGAGGCCATTTTGGGCATCTACTCTTTAAGACCTTTTCATTTATATAAATAACGAAGCAAGGCAAGGAGATTTGACCCTTCAAATCGTCTTCTGAGTTTTCGGGAGTCCCGGAGGACTCCATTTTCCCACTTTTGGGAGTGTGAGTTGCATTCTCACACTAAGCCCCAAAGTGGGGTTGCGACAGAACTCATTCTACACACTTTTGTTGCGGGGACAAGCCACGGGTAACCTTGGACTCACTTAACTCACCACGGCTCGAACTCGGGGGAAGCCACCACCTTCCCCCATATAGTATTCTCTGCATCTCACCGTCGCACTTGCATCTGAATGACATTTTTTCCCGAGACTCCCAAAGTGGAGTCCTGAAACTGTCCCGGTTTGGACTCACGAGGCTTTGGGCGCTCATAACTTCTCGCCCTGACCTCTGATTAGGATGAAGTCTAAAGAAAACTTGTAGCCCTTGTCAAGAGTTTTCCAACGGTGTGTTGCACTCCACTTGCACACATCGGGATCGGGTCGATTCCCAACTTTTAGTGGTCGAGAGTCAAATTGCCAGTTTGACTTCCGGCCCTTTTTTCGACCATAACTTGTGCTGTGGATGTCCAAATGGCTCATGCGAGGCCATTTTGGACATTTACACTTCTAGACCTTTCTAACAGTATAAAAAACACCCCAATGCGAGGTGTTTTGACCCCTGCAATCGAATTTTGAAGTTTCAAGAGTCCCTGAGGACTCTCAAGTCCCATTTTCGAGAGTGTGAGTGGCGACCTCACACTTTCCTTAAAGTGGGGTTGCGACACTCTCCCCCACTAGAAGAAGAGGTCAATGTCCTCATTGACACTTAGAAATTTTTTTTCGGAATTACAATCGCTTTCCTTGGATCCTTGGCCATCAAATGTCGACTTTTGCGGCAAGACCTTGCCTTAAACTAACTTAGGCGTCCTCAAGTTTCCAACACTTTCTCGGCAAATCCAAGGGTATCTCATAAAAAACCTTTAACTCTTACTCCGTCAAAAGATTAAACTAGCCTAATTAATGGAGCCCCTCATTTGGGAGGCCATTATTTTAACCTTCCCCTCATGAGGAATTCAAGTTAAGTCTAATCTTGACCTAAGCTACTTGACACGACTCCTTTCCCGACCTTGCGCCTTGATCACAACAATCAAACCTTGATTAAAAGGTTTGCTTATCAAGGTACGAGAAGCGACATTTGGGTTTTGCCAAAAACCCGAGTCGCAAACTACACGATTAAAGTACGCGAACGGGGTCATGACTTCCCGCGTTGGTCGCCACTACCAACCAACCCTTTGGGATGCACTCAAGGCTTGTGCATGTCCCCGGAAGCTCACCTTACTTGCCTCCTCTTTTGGGATTAAAATTTTTCTTAACCCAAAATAGGAGTCCTATTTTGATTTGGGCCTATGCAAGAAGTTCCATTTGTCCAATGCCAATTTAACAACCCTATTTGCACTTATACAATATTTTCGTGATACAATCTTTTGGAAGTTTTTATGCCTTTATTTCACTTGCACTTGATGTGGTACATTTTATGTGACACCTTGCATTAAAAGAAAGGTGATGTCCTCATCACATTCTACGTCTCTTTTTTTTTGTCGGTCTAGTGTGGAATTATTCTATGGCTTCTTGGGCATGTTCCATATTGGATTCATTCACCCAAGATGCCTCTATTGGATAATATCCTTTCCACTTCACTAAGTACTCCTGCTCTCGTCCTCTTAGTTGCCTTGACTTGAGCATGACCTCCACCTCAAACTCTGGTTCATTATGAACCAAGTCTGGTGGGGGCCTTGAATTATGCTTTCGATTAGGCCTTGAGGCATCACGAGCGATCGACTTCAAAAGAGAAACATGAAATGTGGGATGAACTCTAAGATTTTCCGGTATTTCTAACTTATAAGTGTCGAAAAGTTTCTTTTCCAACATTTTAAATGGGCCCGCATATGAGCCCAAGAACTTATGGCTTAATCCTTCGGGTAATCGGAAGTTCTTGATGTTCAACCACACTTCATCTCCCTCTTGAAATTTCACTTTTCGTCGGGACTTGTCCGCAAAATCCTTGTACCTCTTGTGTGCCTTTTCCAAGTTGGTCTTTGCTAACTCCCAAAAGCACCGCCTTTCTTCATCAAGTTGTGTGACCATTAGCACTTCCTCATTTGCACCATTTGGGGGTTGTCCATGTGCTGCCCAAGTGATGGGCAGAATTGGTGACTTACCCGTCACCATTTGAAATGGGGTAGACCCAGTTGCGGAATGTTATGAGTTGTTGTAACAAAATTCGGCCAACTCCAAATGGTCCACCCAATCTTGTTGATCCGTTGCCACATAATTCCTTAAGAATTGTTGGATCACCAAGTTGACCCTCTCGGTTTGTCCATCGGTTTGGGGGCGGAAGGAAGTGCTCATCTTGAGCTTCGACCCCATTCTCTTCCAAAAGGTTCGCCAAGACTTACTTGTGAACTTTGGGTCTTGATTCGAAACTATGTCCTTTGGAAGGCCATGATGCTTGAAAACATGCGTGAAAAAGAACCTTCCCGTCTCTTGAGCCGTGGCCTCATCCTTTGTGGGAATGAAATGTGCCATCTTGCTAAATCGATCCACTACTACCATGATGGCATCGAAACCCCTTGATGGGGGCAAGCTCACCATGAAGTCCATGGACACACTTTCCCACAACCCTTTCGAAATTGGTAAAAGTTGTAATAAGCCCACTTGCTTCTTGTTAAATGTTCAATTTTGTTGGCAAATCAAGCAAGTCTTCACATAGTCCTCCGCATCGTCTTTCAAATTAAGCCAATAGTAGGACTTCTTAAGGAATGTTGTGGTGCGCTGACGCGCTCCTAAGTCACAGGGGCGAAACCCACTTGAAGGTTTCACAAAGTCAAATTGCGGAAATTGTGAATTAACGGCACACTCCCGGCTTTTAACTCTAGAAAGGGGTAGAGGGTCGAGTTGGGAGCCCAAGGATTAGACTGGAAGAGGGACTAGTTTAGTTCGTGTGAATCTACATCCAAAAACCAACCACAAGAGGTTAGTTTAGCATTTGGGACACCCTTGAATGTTGGGACTTGCCATGGGCACTTGGACACACAAGACTCACCACGGCCCGGACTCGGGAGTAAACCACCACCTTACTCCCTATAGTATTCTCTGCAGCTCGCCGCCGAGGCTACATCCAAATGGCACATTTTGTTGGGAGTCCCGAAATGGAGTCCCGAAATTGTCCCAGCTGGACTCCCGGAACTTTGAACGGCCATAACTCCCGACTGTGGCGTCCGATCGTAATGAGGTCTAAACCAAAGTTGTAGCCCTCGTCGAGATCTTTTCAACGCCGTGTCGCACTCTCAATTCGGACGTCGGGAAGAGGTCGATTCCCGACTTTTAGTGGTCGGGAGTCAAATTGCCAGTTTGACTCCCGGGACGCTGGGAGTCAAACTAGCAATTTGACTCCCGGCCCTTCTTTTTCCCATAACTTGGGCTGCAAATGTCCGAATGGTTAATGCGAGGCCATTTTTGATATTTACGTTTCAAGCCCTTTCCAATGACACCAAGAACACCTCAATGCGAGGTGTTTTGGGCCTTGCTATTGAACTCTAAACATTCGGGAGTCCCGGAGGACTCCAAATCTCCAACTTTTCCAAGTGTTGGGCTTCACCCCCACACTTGGCCAAAGTGGGGTTGCGACATGCGCTTTGCACCACCATAAGCGGTCCATCATGACATTCCTTCAAAAGCAACTCCCTCACTTTTCCTTCCGGCACATAGAGTCATTTTTGTTTGTACCACAATAATCCATTTTGTAAATGGAAGTGGGATTTGACTCCATTTTGGATGTTTTACCTTACCTCTTCAGTAAATGCATCTCAGCGGTTTGCTAGTCAGACTTCTTTTTGGAATTTCGTCTCTCCCACATACACCATTCTAAGTTGGTGTTTCCGACTTAGTGCATCGGGCACCACATTATCCTTCCCGGGCTTGTGTCGAATATCCACATTGAACAAGGCCAATGTGTCTTGTCATCTCACTTGCTTTGAAGACAACTTGGGTTAAGTGGCAAAGTACTTCAAGGTCACATTGTCAGTCCACACCACTACATCTTTGGAGGCTATGTAATGGCTCCAAGTTTAAAGACAATGTATGACCACCCACATTTCCTTCTCATGTGTTGGCCACCTTCGTTCCGTTTCACTCAACTTTTTGCTTTCAAATGCCACCGGTCTTCCTTCTTGCACTAGGACTCCTCCAATTGCAAAGTCGGAGGCATCGGAATGGATTTCAAAGTCTTTATCAAAGTTAGGCAACTTCAACAATGACACCTTCACAAAAATATCTTTCAAGGTCTCAAAGGCTTCATCACATGCTCCTTCCTATTTGTAAATGACGGCAGACTTCTTCAAGAGGTTTGTCAAAGGCGCAGCTATCTTCGTAAAGTTCTTGATGAACTTGCGATAATAAGAGGCCAATCCTAAAAAGGATCTTAAGGTCGGCACCGACTTGGGTGGTTCCCAATCCACAATTACCTTGACCTTGTGATCATCCATCTTCAAACCTTCTTGAATTATCCTATGTCCAAGGAAGTCCACTTCCGTCACTCCAAATTTGCACTTCTCGAACTTGGCATACAATTTGTTTTCCTTTAGCCTTTGGAACACCTTCCGAAGGTGTTCCGCATGTTTTTCCAAGGAGTCACTATAAATCAAAATGTCATCTATGTAGACGACCACAAAATCATCAAGCCATTCTCGGAAAATGTCATTCATGAGAGTGCAAAATGTGGTGGGTGTATTGGTGAGTTCAAAAGGCATCACCAAGAACTCGTATGAGCCATACATTGTGCAATAAACGGTCTTTTCTTCATCCCCTTCCGCAATCCGAATTTGGTAATATCCCAAATGTAGGTCGATCCTACTAAACACCTTGGCTCCCGAGAGACGATCAAATAGGTCATCGATTCGCGGCAAAGGATACCGGTTTTTCACCGTCACCTTGTTGAGTGCTCTATAATCAACACACATTCTCAACATCCCATCCTTCTTGTGAACAAAAAGGACGGGTGCCCCATATGGTGATTTGCTCGGTTTGATATACCTTTTTGCGAAGAGTTCTTCGAGCTGAACCTTAAACTCTTTCAACTCCTCATGGCTCATTCTATATGGGGCCTTGGCAGGAGGTGCCACTCCCAGTACCACCTCGATCACATGATCAATTCCTCTTCTCGGGGGCAAGTCTTTGGGCAACTCTTCGGGCATCACATCCGAGAACTTTTTCAAAACTTGTTTTATGCACTTGGCGGAAGTCACCAACTTGGCGGCTTCCTTGGGCTCATACTCATCCAACACCCGCATAACACACATCATGCCATAACCTCCCACGCATTCTCTTTCCCAAGTTTTTCCTAACATAAAGTGGATGGTTGGACCACCCACACAAGGCATCTCGTGTGCCTTCACCTTCATGATCCCACTCTTGGAAGGAATCCTTACTAGTCTATTGTGCCCTTCTATGAACACATCGTTTTGGGTGATGAACTCCATTCCCAAAACATAATCCATTCCACCCAAGGTGGAAACTAACAAGTTCACCTTTTCCCTCCAATTCCTGAGTTAGAAAGGCACTTCCTTTGCTTGGGACATAGTGGGATGGGGAACCCCATCCGCAAAGTGCACCTCGATGGGTGCTTTGAGCTCCTCGGTGGAGCTCCATCCTTTCGGCGCTTTCTTGGGTTATGAAGTTGTGAGAAGCCCCTGTGTCCAAAAGACATAACACATCTCACTTATTAATCTTCCCCTTCAAAAAGATAAGTTGATTGCATTCAGCTTGGGCTAGGTTGGCATTGAGAGCAATTACCTTAGAGCCCCCATTCCCCGCTTTGGACTTGGGGCAATCCTTGGAGTAGTGCCCCATCTCGTTGCAATTGAAGCACGTTCCTTTGGGTTTCACCCCAACATTTCCCTTGGGTTGGCTCCCTTTGAAAGGAGCCCCCTTCTTCACAAAGTTCCCCTTGGATTTAAACCCCGCGCCTTGGAATTGTTTGGGCTCATCCTTTGTTGGGCTTCCTTGCCCACGGTTCGATTCTCCGTCATGCCTTGGTTTCTTATGAGGGAACTTGTTGTCCTTCTTGAACCCATATTTTTCACCCCGTCCCACATCCGAGAAGCCCTCCACTTTCGTGATGGCTTCGGATAGTGAGGAGGGCCAATTTTCTTCAAGCTTTCGCTTGGCCCAAGTTGGAAGTCCCATCACAAATTGGCACACATGGTCCAACTCATGCATCTGCCGGATCTCAAACATTAATTCGGAATAAGCCTTCACATATTGCCTCAAGTGGTGGCATTCACAAGGTCACGAAGTTTGCACCTCGAGATGTAATCGGAGTTCCTTGGGACAAATTCAGTCTCAACGTGTTCCTTGAAGAGTTCCCAAGTGTAACCATGGTTCTTCCCTTCCTCTTGTCTCACTGTACTCCACCATGTGGTGGCATAGCCTTTCAAGTAAAACTCGGCAAGTTCCACGGCTGAGTGCCGTCCAACCTTGGCGGCATGTAAATAATCTTCCATTTTTGCAAACCAAGCATCCACATCCTTTCGGTCACGAGCACCATCGAAGTTCCCGGGTTTAGTGGTTGGAACTTTGCATCCTTGGATGTTCCTCCTTTGAGGACCGCCACCAGCTCACTGAAGTCATGCCTATTCATTTTGAGGAGGACTTCCAATTGTTCCTGGGTGAATAGGACCAAGCTCCGTTGCTCCTCTTCACTTTCTGGCTCATCTTGGTCCTCCCGGGTTCTTGGTTCCTCCTCCCCAATTGATTCCGGCGGGACTACACGATCTTCGTTGAGTTTTTCCAACGTGGTCTCTTGAACTTGCTTTCGATTCTTTTTGGGTGCCATCCAAAACTCCCAAGAAGTGACCCGAGCTCAATCGGAGCTCTAATACCACGTGATGCGCTCCCAAGTTTCTTGTTGGTCCCAAGTTGGGACCAAGTCACTCAAGTTGCAAAACTGGGGAGGACTTGGGGCATGCTCCCATCTTCTAGCACTAAAGGGGGGGGGGGGTAAGAGGGGCGTGCTGAAAGCTCTAGGATTAGACTAAGAACAAGGACAAGCTACTTAGTTATTCGGTCCTGCATCCAAAACCAACCAAGAAATTGGTTAGAACTCATTCTACACACTTTTGGTGCGGGGACAAGCCACGGGTAACCTTGGACTCACTTGACTCACCACGGCCCAGACTCGGGGGAAGCCACTACCTTCCCCCATATAGTATTCTATGCATCTCACCGTCGCACTTGCATTTGAATGACACTTTTTCTCGGGACTCCCAAAGTGGAGTCCCGAAACTGTCCCGATTTGGACTCCTAGGGCTTTGGGCGCTCATAACTTCTCGCCCTGACCTCTAATTAGGACAAGGTCTGAAACAAACTTGTAGCCCTCGTTGAGAGCTTTCCAACGGTGTGTTACACTCCACTTGCACACATCGGGATCAGGTCAATTCCTGACTTTTAGTGGTCGGGGGTCAAACTGCCACTTTGACTTCCGGCCTTTTTTTCGACCATAACTTGTGTTGAAGATGTCCAAATGGCTCATGCAAGGCCATTTTAAACATTTACCCCAATGCAAGGTGTTTTGACCCCTGTAATCGAACTTTAAAGTTTCGGGAGTCGCAGAGGACTCCCAAGTCCCATTTTCAGGAGTGTGAGTGGCGACCTCACATTTTCCTCGAAGTGGGGTTGCGACATTCTCCTTCACCTCCCTAACGCTCCTCTTGCCATTGCCAGGGTTGGAGATGAGAAGTCATACTTGCCCACACCTGCCCATTGGTGCTTCGGTCATTACAAAAGCAAGGCGATGGTGATGCAGCGATAATTGGCCTCCGTCATGTAAACTCTGCGTTTCAGTGATGAACCCTTTGCCAATGTGCTCCTTCACCTCTGTTTTTTTTGGTAATTTCTTTAGTTAAAATATACACTAGCCTAATGCATACCTTCAACCCTACCTATTAACCTTTTCTATTCATTAAATGAGGTGCTTCCTTCCTCCTCCTTTTTTTTTTTTTTTTTTTTTTTTTT
>Ga0116229_10013768_pt1 | contig 11366 bp, 9 predicted proteins | sample S1TSphgellanicum_3_FD_87313 | JGI IMG/M metagenome (GOLD analysis project Ga0116229, IMG submission 87313) | Host-associated microbial communities from peat moss isolated from Minnesota, USA - S1T2_Fc - Sphagnum magellanicum MG | ecosystem: Host-associated > Plants > Peat moss > Unclassified... | reverse complement strand
CTTGCCGCGCTCAGAGATGTAGCGCTGCAGGAGCTTGACGTCCTTGTAGTCGATCTTCGGCGCGCCGGCGCCGGAGAAGGGGCACACCTTGCGGCGGCGGAAGAAGGGGCGGCGTGCGCCGCCAGCGGGGGCGGCGTCGGGGGCGTCGGTCATGATCTTGATCCTCAGGCCGGCATTTCGTCATAACCGCGGCGCTCGCCACGGTCGCTGCGCTCAGCGCGTTCGCCACGGTCGCGGTCGCGACGGGCGAGGATGGGGGACAGTTCCAGATCGAGCTCTTCGACCCGGATGGTGATGTAGCGGAGCACATCTTCGTTGATGGACAGCTGACGCTCCATCTCCTTCACCGCCGCCGACGGGGAGTCGAGCGCGAGCAGGGAGTAGTGGCCCTTGCGGTTCTTCTTGATGCGATAGGTGAGGTTGCGAAGACCCCAGTATTCGATCTTGGCCACCCGGCCGCCAAGCTCTTCGATGATGGTCTTGAGGTGGTCGTTCAGAGCTTCGGCTTGCTGCGGCGAGATATCTTGCCGAGCGATCACGACGTGTTCGTATAGCGCCATATGCGTCCTCTTCCGAAATGCGAAAGGCGGCGCATCGTCTGGCGGAAGGACCAGACGACACGACGGCTCTGCGCGCGGGGGGCCGACGAAACCGCCAACCCAAATGCGCTCCACGCGAGACCGCCTTCCTGAGAAGCGCGGTAACATACGGATTTTCAGCCACAAGGCAAGGATAAGTTCTCAAGCGGGTCGGCGCTGTATTCCGCCCGGCTACGCCGCGCGGCCCCCTCCCGGCCTTCGGCCCTACCCCTCGATCACGCCGCAAGCCACGCGCGCGCCGCCGCCGCCCAGCGGCGCCGGTTGATCGGCATAGTTATCGCCGCCGGCGTGGATCATCAGGCTATGGCCGCGCAGCTGATCGAGCGATGTGATGCGGGGCGCCGCCAAGATCACGTGGGCCTCGCCGCCGGCGTCGACCTGCACCACAGGCAGATCGCCCAGGTGCCCCTCGCCCATAGGCCCCATGTGCATACCGGTCTTGGCGGGATCGAGGTGACCGCCCGCAGCGCCGGCCGGCGTCGTCTTCTCCGGCGTCACTGTGGGCGCGCAGGAGGGGTTGGCGTGAACGTGAAAGCCGTGGGGGCCGGGGGTGAGGCCATGCAGATCGAGCGCGAAGGTCACGCCCGACGGCGTCTGGGTGATGGTCACCTCCCCCACCGATGCGCCGGGGCCCGACGGGGTCGCCAGCGCCATGGCGGCGTGAAGGGCCGGGGCCGGCTCGGCCTGGGCCAGCCCAGGCGCATTGGCGGCCAGGATAGAGGTTGTCAGGATCAGGGCGAGCGAGCGCATGCGGACTCCTTAGACTTCAGGTGTTCGGGCGAACACGACATCGGTCCGCATACACACCTGCCAATATCTCATACCATCGGCAGGCGGGCTCGCCGATGGCGCAATTTTGAAAGTTCGCATCGCCCGCCGTGGCGGCCGGCGATCATAGGCGAAGACGCGGCTGCGCGGACTGAATTCGCCCAGGCCGACGCCTCCACCACGGGAGTTTACCCTCGGGCCGGCCTTTGGCCGGACCCGGTGGGCCTCCCTATCGCTTCGCGATGGGGGGAGTACGGCCGAAGGCCGGGAGGGGACCGCGCGGCTTTAGCCGGGCGGAATACGGCGCCTACAAGGCCCTCAAGCTTAAGCCCTTACACCGCCGCGGGCTTAGGAAAAGGCCCGGCCCGGCCGAGCATAGCCGGCAGGCTGGGCTCGCCGAGCTGGCCGGCGACCCAGGCCGCGGTCTCGATCACGGCGTCAAGATCATAGCCGGTCTGCACGCCCATGCGCTGCAGCATATAGACGGTGTCTTCCGTGGGGATATTGCCGGTGGCCGCCGGGGCGAAGGGGCAGCCGCCGATGCCGCCGACCGAGGCGTCCAAAACCTCGACCCCGGCGCGCCAGGCGGCATAGGCGTTAGCGAGGCCGGTGTTGCGAGTGTTGTGGAAGTGGCAACGCAGCTTCACACTTGGCGCAACGGCCCGCACCGCCGCGATCCTCGCGCCGACCGCGACCGGGTCCGCCACGCCGATTGTATCCGCTAGCGCGATTTCATCGACGCCGATCTCCGCCAGCCGAGCGGCCAAATCGACCACGGCAGCCTGCGAAATCTCGCCTTCGAACGGACAGCCGAACGCCGCCGCGATCGTCACGCCAAAGCTCAGCCCGGCCGCTCTGGCGGGAGCCGCAGCCTCGGCGATTTCCCCGAGCGTGACCTCCGGCGGGGCGCCCTGATTGCGCAGACTGAAGGTTTGCGACGCGACCAGGACATAGTTGACCTCATCGACGCCCGACGCGACGGCCCGCTCAAAACCACGGCTGTTCAGCACCAGACCAATTAACCGCACGCCTTGCGACGCCAAATCGGCGCTGTCCCGCAGGCGGGCCATAACCTCTTCCGCCCCGGCCATCTGAGGGACCCGGTGGGGATTGACGAAACTGACCGCCTCGATCCGGCGGGCGCCGCACCCGACAAGGCGGAGCACCAACTCGGCCCGGGCCTCCGGCGACAAGACTGCGGCCTGATTTTGCAGACCGTCCCTAGGTCCGACCTCTACCAGTTCGATATGCAACGTCATGGCGCGCCTCCAAGCCCGCTCGTCATTGCATACAATCGGGCGGAGCGACATAGGCGAGGCGTATGGACCGCTCTTGGGGCGAACGCCCGCCCTACCCTTGTGGGCGTCGAGCCGTTAGGCGCAGGCGCTCTGGATGGCACGATCCTCCGCACCTCGCCCGAGGAAGACGGAGGTCTCGATGGGCGCCGCCGCGCTCTCACGCCGGTCCAGCAGGCGCGTTTGGGCGCCGACCAGCCGCAGCATCAGCTTCAAATCCTGCGCTTGCAAGCCAAGAGCCGCATCGGCCCATACGTCCACAATCGCCTCCAGCTCCCGCAAGGTGATGGGCGACGCCGATTGGGTGGCGCGATAGATGGCGCACTGCCCGCCATGGCGGCGGCGGTTTTGACGGATATAGGCGCGAACAGCGGCCTCTCCCTCCCCCGGCTCGGCCAGGACGTGGACCAAGCCCAGATCGTACATCTCTTCAGCGGTGTAGGTAGCGCAGCTCAAGATCATCTGCTCCGCCCGCGCGGCGCCCAGGCGGCGCACCAAAAAGCTATGAGCGCCCATGCCGGGGAAGAGGCCAAAGGCGGTTTCCGGCAGACCGAACTTGGCCCCTCGCTCCGCGACAATGACATTGAACGACAACAGCGCCTCTAACCCACCGCCGAGCGCGTCGCCCTGGACCAGGCCGATGGTGACGATGGGAAGACCCAGTCCCAACATGTTGCGATGCAGAATGCGCACACACGCCCGACCGTAGGACACGAGCGCCGCCCGATCTTGTCGGCGGATCAGATCGGCGAACAGCGCCAAGTCGCCGCCTAAGCAGAACACGCCGGGAAAGCGCGAGCCTAGCACAAGATAGCGCATTGTATCCCCGCCCGGCCCAAAGCGGGCGGCGATGCCGTCCTGCCAAGCCTGGAAGTCTCGCAACATCTCGGGGTTGAAGCTCGGGCGGCCATCGGGGCGCATAAAGGTCCAGAGCGTCGCGTTATCTTCATCCCAGCGGGTTTCGAGTTGGCGAAGGCCGCCCAGGCCCATGGGGGGCGTCGGGCGGACGATGCGACGGGCGGCGCGCCGGACCGAAGGTATAGACGCCCCGTAACGGGCTTGGCCCAAGAGCGCGTGAGACGAAGGCCTTCCGTAGATAGCTGCAGTTGTCATCGCGGTCGCCCCATAAGCTAACAAAGCGTAAATTACACGCCTTTCACGGGAAATCTAGTAAATATTTTGTTAATAATTCGCGCGTTTATTGCTGCCAGGTGCGCTAAAAAACAAGCTTCTCGTTAACCATGTTTATTAACTCTACAAGCCGCCATTTCCGGTCGATGCAAGCTGGGATACAGTTTCTGATGTCACAGAATTTATTTCAGCAAGAGATTATTTTTGCAATATTGCGCAAATAATAAATTATATTAATCAATAAATAGATCATTGGCAGATTTTTAAAATATACTTTTGTCGAAAATTATAATTTTTGTTGATATTTTTTGTTATAACGATTTGTTAACCCAATCCTTTAGGTCCTTCGTATACCATAGAAAGCTTGTGAGATTGACAAAATTCATTTATAAGTTAGTCCATGCTCAAGGCTAAAAATCCAAAATTGGCTGGCGAACGCCGCAGCGATCTTGAGCTGGAGGTTCGCAGGGACCTGGTTAACACGCTCTATGCATCGACCCGATCTCTGGCGGCGGGCGCGCTGGCGGGCGGCGCCATCACGATCACTGTGGCCGTCAAATCTGGGTTCTGGCCCCTCGCCGTCGCCGCCGGTCTCGTCTCGCTGGTAGGTTGCGCACGTATCGTGCTTAGCGTCGCCTACAAGGCCGCCGAGCGCGACGGGCGCGTCCAGGGCGAGATTTGGGAGGGCGCCTATCAACTCGGCGCCGCCGGCTACTCCGGGCTGTTGGGCCTGTTCGCCATGCTGACCCTGCTGCTCGTCCGCGATCCGATGCTACACATGTTGGCGACGACGACGGCGATTGGATACGCCGCGGGCATCACCGGACGTAACGCTGGCCGGCCGAAGGTCGCCGTGACCCAGCTCACCCTCGCCGCGCTGCCGGTGTCGGTCGGACTTCTCCTGACGCCCAACGGCCTCTACCGCATGCTGGGCGTCGTGATGCTGCTGTTCTACGGGGGCATGATCGACATCATGCTTCAGACCTATGATGTGGTGTTGCGGGCCTTTCGCAATGCGCGCGAAAATCAGGCGCTGGTGGAGGCCGTGCAGATCAAGGTGAACGAAGCCCGCGCCGCCAACGAGGCGAAGACCCGCTTCCTGGCCAATATGAGCCACGAAATTCGCACGCCCCTCAACGGCGTACTCGGCATGACGGAAGTAATGCTGGCCGATCCGCTCAGCGATCAACAGCGAATGCGATTGAAGGTGATCCGTCAATCGGGCGGCGCATTGCTGACCTTGCTCAACGATATCCTCGATCTCTCCAAGGTCGAGGCCGGAAAGTTGGAGATTGCGTCCGCGCCCTTCGACCTCGGGGACTTGCTGGACAGCGTCTCCACCGCCTTTCAGGACACCGCCGCAAAGCGTCACATCGCCTTTTCCGTCGTCGCCTCCGAAGCCGACCTTGGCATGTATGAAGGCGACAGCGGCCGCTTACGCCAGATCCTGTTCAATCTGATCTCCAACGCCTTGAAGTTTACCGAAGCGGGCAGCGTCAAGGTGAATATCGCCTATAATGGCCAGACGCTGGATATGACGGTGTCCGATACCGGTATCGGCATCGCGTCAGAGCAGCTTGATCGCCTGTTCCAGCGCTTTTCACAAGCCGACGCCTCCACCACCCGACGCTTTGGCGGCACAGGGCTGGGGCTGGCCATATGCCAGGAGCTTACGAAACTTCTGAGCGGTCGCATTTGGGCGGAAAGTCGGCTGGGCGACGGCGCAACCTTCTTCGTCTCCATTCCCCTGGTTCGGCTCAGCCTCGGCGAGACGGCCACTGCGCCAAGCCCCCTCCCCGTCGTCCCGATCACGTCTCCTGCGGTTGAAGCCATGACCGAACGCAAAATCCGCTTGCTCTGCGCTGAGGACAACGAAGTCAATCAGATGGTCCTAAAGGCGCTGTTAGAGCCCTTCGACTATGAGCTCATCGTGGTCGATGACGGCCTCCAGGCCCTGGAAGCCTACAAGAGGGAGGTGTTCGATCTCATCCTTCTCGACATTCAGATGCCGGTCATGGATGGCCCCACGGCGGCGGCGGCGATACGCCTTCACGAAGCCGACACGAACCAGCCCAACATCCCCATCATTGCGCTGACCGCCAATGTGATGGCCGATCAAGTCCAGAGCTACCTGACCTTAGGCATGAATCAGGTCGTGCCTAAACCGATCAATATCGACGAGTTGTACGGCGCCATTCAGCGCCACTTGTACGACGGGGCTTCCGACGGCGACGCCGGCGTCCCTGATCGGATCGCCCAGCACAGCGCGGTGGCGGGCTAACCAACACCGCCCAAGACGCCCGGAAGGGGAATCCTGTTGGCTGGCACGTGCAGTGCAGCCTATGGATGATAGGCCTAGGTATCGTCTAGGTATCGTCTAGGTATGGTGGTCTAAGGTTATGCAAAGTCGGAGCCGAAAACAGCTCGGGGATGCCGGGCCAGACCAGATTGACGTGGAAGTCGGCCTAGCCCTCCGCCGCGCTCGCCTTCATCGCAAGCTGTCGCAAACAGAGCTCGGCAACGCCCTGGGTATCTCCTTCCAGCAGGTCCAAAAGTATGAGCGAGGCGCCAATCGCGTTTCGGCGTCTATGCTGGTCAAGGCGGCGCGGTTTCTCAATATCAGCGCTTCCGACCTGCTGCCCCAGGAAGAAGCCGCCCCAGATCAGTCCTTCGTCCGCCGGTTTACTGAAGCCCGCGGCGTCGAAGCGCTGGTCGACGCCTACTGCGACCTGCCCGACGCCGCACAGCGCCGGGCGGTGTTGGAGCTCTTGCTGGCGATGGCGCCAAGTTCGAACGGCAAGGCGCAAGACTGAACGCCTTCCGCAAAGACAGCCTCGGTCTACGGCGAAAATACGCGTTAAAATAGAGATTTATAGCCCTAGATGACGCCCATTCTCTCCTCTCCTGCGCGGCGCGCGGGGGGTAGGAAGCTGATCCTGACGTCGCCGTCACGACCCGGACTATCCAACAATCGCCCGACGTTGATCTGGATTCGCTTCCCGCTTGCGCGGCCGTGACTTGATTTAATATTAAATCTGTCACATCGTTACCGGCGTGTAAGGCGTACCAACCGTCAACGCTCGAGGAAACGGAAATGATGTCTGCGGTCAGTTTGGCGGCGGTTGTCGCCGGGATACTCGTGGTGGCCGCGCCGGCCATCTGCTTCGTCGTGGATCTGAGTTTTAAGGTCTTCGGCGGCTAGACTGTTCGATCTTTACGACACAACAGCTGGTTCGTTTACGGTCAAGATTGCGGTCAGCAACGGCCGCACCAGGGTGTTGACAATCGTGGGATCGAAATAGGAATGGCGCCCGATACGGGCCACGACGCCTTCGAACAGCAGGCACACCTGCTCTGCACGTACGCTCATTTCTTGATATGAAAGACGGGCAAGATCGGTGGACCTCATCAGTTCGATGATGCGCCCCTGGATTTGCAGGTCCTTGTTGACCAAAACCTCCCGCAGATCGGGATGACGCGCCGCTTCGGCTCGCACCTCATAGGTCAGGCTCAGAAAACCACTGTCGAGGTGGCGGCTTATCGACTGGGTAAAATTGTTCAGCAACCTTTCTGACAGCGGGCCGTCTTCGCTCGCCAGCATCGTCAGATCGCGCATAAACTCTTCGATGTGCTCGCCAACGATCGCCGCGACAATGGCCTCCTTGTTGTCGAAGTATCTGTAGATTTGGCCAACGCTCATCTTAGCGCGCGCAGCCACAACCGCCATACTGGCGGCATGGAATCCATGGGAGCGGAAAGCATCTCGAGCGGCGTCCAGGATCTGCTTGCGCTTTAGAGCTGCGCCTGAACAATCAACCGACGCATCTAGAAGCGCCATACTCAAAGTCTCCTGACCAACTCGGCCTCGGCGTCGCCGACGATATTTTGTGTCACCTACCGATAGGCATCCAACACGCAATTGACACCTGGACCAGACGCCGCGCCTGCAACCTTCACAATTCGCGGCTTGACGCTGCTCGCCTTCTCCCATAGCACAGCGCAGCGTGAGAATGAACGTTCATTCTCACTTCCTCGGTCGGACGCTGAATAAAGGTTTTATCGCATGGCAGCCCCCCTTGCTTTGCGCGCCCCTCTTGCATTGCGAGCCCCCCTTGCCGTGCGAATCGGTGCGACGGCGTCTCTGATCGTCTTGGCCCTGGCGGGTTGCGCTCGCCGGCCGCCTCAGCCGCCCAGCGGGCCGCCCAAGGTGGGCTATGTGGTTGTCGAGCCCCAATCGGCGGTGCTAACGACCGAATTGCCTGGGCGCACCAACGCCTTTCTCACCTCTGACGTTCGCCCCCAGGTGAATGGCATCATCAAGAGCCGCCTGTTCTTGGAAGGCTCCAACGTTCACGCGGGTCAGGTTCTGTATCAGATCGATCCTGCGCCCTATCAGGCCGCCTATGATCAGGCCAAGGCGCTCTTGGCCAACGCACAGGCCGCGGAAACCACCGATAAGCTGAAGGCGGAACGTTACGCCGACTTGGTCAAGATCAACGCCGTCAGCAAACAGGATTACGACGACGCTGTGGCCGCCGATCAGCAGGCTGAGGCGACCGTGACGCAGAACAAGGCGGCGCTGGAAGCGGCCCGCATCAATCTGGACTACACCCACGTCAAGGCGCCGATCTCGGGCCGCATTGGCCGGTCAGCCGTCACGCCAGGTTCGCTGGCGGTTTCGGGCCAGACAACCGCGCTCGCCACCATTCAAGCGCTGGACCCCATCTATGTGGATGTGAACGAATCCGCCGACGAGGTGCTGCGTCTCAAGGGAGAAATGGCGAGCGGCAAGCTCGACAGCGCCGGCGCCGCGAACGCCAAGGTGAAGCTGGTTCTGTCCGACGGAACGGCCTATCCGCTGGAAGGCCAACTTCGGTTTTCCGAGGCGCTGGTCGATACCTCGACCGGTTCCGTCACGCTTCGCGCCGTGTTCCCCAACCCCAAGGCGCTCTTGCTGCCGGGCCTGTTCGTGCGCGCCGAGTTGAGCGAAGGCGTGGCGCCCAACGCGATTCTGGCGCCGCAACAGGCGATCTCGCGCGATGAAAAGGGACGCGCGACCGCCTATGTGGTCGATGCTCACAATACGGCCCAGCTGCGCATTCTCACCACCTCCCGCGCGATCGGGGACAAATGGTTGGTCACGTCCGGTCTCAATCCCGGTGATCGCCTGATCGTCGATGGGCTTCTGATGGTGCATATGCCTGGCCAACCTGTCTCGCCGGTCCCCGCAGGCCAAACGCCGCCGCCCGGTCCCCCCATGGCTGGCGGGGCGCACTAGATCATGTCGCGCTTCTTCATCGACAGACCCATCTTCGCCTGGGTGATTGCGCTGGTCATCATGATGATCGGCGGCCTGGCGATCCTGACCCTGCCCATCGCTGAGTATCCAAGCGTTGCGCCCCCCGCCATCTCCGTCACGGCCACCTATCCCGGCGCGTCCGCCGACACCGTCCAAAGCTCGGTCACTCAGGTGATCGAACAGCAGATGACGGGTTTGGACCACCTGGAGTACCTGTCGTCCACAAGCGACAACTCTGGCACGGCGATCATCACCCTGACCTTCGCGCAGGGCACCAACCCCGATATCGCCCAGGTTCAGGTGCAGAATAAACTGCAGTTGGCCAACCCGCTCCTGCCCCAAGAGGTGCAGCAGCAAGGCATCATCGTGGCGAAGGCGGCGAAGAACTTCCTGCTGTTCGTCGGCCTCTATTCCGCCGACGATTCCCACACCGACGCCGACCTTGGCGATATCATCTCCAGCAAGCTGCAAGACCCGATCAGCCGCATCACCGGCGTCGGCGATACCCAGATCTTTGGCTCTCAGTACGCCATGCGCATCTGGCTCGATCCCTATAAGATGAACAATTACGCGCTCTCCACGACCGACGTGAAGAACGCAATCAGCGCCCAGGACGCTCAGGTCGCCAGCGGCCAGCTGGGCGGTACGCCGACCGTGAACGGCCAAGAGCTGAACGCGGCGGTGAACTCACAAAGCCGGCTGCAGACGCCCGAACAGTTCCGCGACATCGTTCTGAAGACAAACACCGACGGCTCCACCGTCTACCTCAAGGATGTGGCGCGAGTTGAGCTGGGTCAGGACAGCTACACCATCTCCAGCCGCTACAATGGCCACCCGGCGGCCGGCATCGGCATCAAGCTGGCGCCAGGCTCCAACGCCCTGGCTACGGCCGACGCCGTCAAGGCGAAAATGGCCACCTTCCAGAGCCAGCTGCCGCCCGACGTGCGAGTCGTCTACCCTTATGACACGACGCCCTTCGTACGCATTTCCATCGAAGAGGTGGTGAAGACGCTGATCGAAGCCATCGTGCTCGTCTTCATCGTCATGTTCATTTTCCTTCAGAACCTGCGGGCGACCCTGATCCCCACCATCGCCGTGCCCGTTGTGCTCTTGGGCACCTTCGGCGTGCTGGCGGCGCTGGGCTACAGCATCAACGGTCTGACGCTGTTCGCCATGGTGCTGGCCATCGGCCTCCTGGTCGATGACGCCATCGTCGTGGTGGAAAACGTCGAGCGGATCATGAGCGAGGAAGGCCTTTCGCCGATCGACGCCACACGAAAATCCATGGGTGAGATCACCGGCGCCCTGATCGGCATTGTCATGGTCTTGACCGCCGTGTTCATGCCGATGGCCTTCTTCTCCGGCTCGACCGGCGTGATCTACCGCCAGTTCTCCGTCACCATCGTGTCGGCCATGGTGCTGTCGGTCTTGGTGGCCTTGGTGCTGACGCCGGCGCTCTGCGCGACGATCCTGAAGCCTACGAAACACCATGGGCAACCGCGCCGCGGCTTCTTCGGCTGGTTCAACCGCAACTTTGACCGCAGCGTTCATGGCTATCAGGGCGGCCTCGCGGTTGTGCTCAAGCGTTGGGGCCGGTTTGGCCTTCTTTATGGCGTCATCGTCCTCATCATGGGCGTGCTGTTTGTGCGCGTCCCCACCGGCTTTTTGCCGGACGAGGATCAGGGCATCTTGATCTGTATCGTCCAGCTTCCGCCCGGCGCGGCGATTAGCCGGACAATCGCTGTGAACAAGCAGATCAACGACTATTTCCACACCCACGAAGCCGCCAATATCAACGGCGTCTTCACCTCGGCAGGCTTTGGCTTCACAGGCCAAGGCCAGAACACCGCGCTGGCGTTCGTCTCCTTGAAGAACTGGAGCCAGCGTCCCGGCGCCGCAAACCGCGCCACCGCCATCGCCGGCCGAGCGTTCGGGGCGTTCAGCCAGATCCGCGACGCCATGATCTTCCCGGTCGTCCCCCCGGCCGTTCCGGAACTGGGCACCGCCACCGGCTTCGACCTCGAGCTGGAGGATGTCGGCAACGTGGGTCACCAGCGCTTGCTCGCCGCCGAGTATCAACTGCTCGGTATGGCGGCCCAAGACCATCTGCTCCAGGGCGTACGCCCTAATGGCTTGCCCGACGTGGCCCAGCTTCAGGTCAATATCGACAAGCCCCATGCCACCGCGCTAGGCCTATCCTTGTCAGATGTGAACGATACGCTATCGACCGCCTGGGGCGGCGTGTACGTCGACGACTTCCTGGATCGCGGCCGG